>CXQE01000631.1_pt1 | contig 1418 bp, 1 predicted proteins | sample 591101 | NCBI WGS metagenome assembly CXQE01 (sample SAMEA3491287, study PRJEB9169) | human gut metagenome | biome: ENVO:mammalia-associated habitat; material: ENVO:feces | place: Bangladesh | collected 2010-04-07 | reverse complement strand
TCTACCCGCGACTTATCCCTTTTTCCAGGAAAGACCCCCTTTTTTCTCTATTTCCTTCATTCTCAATCTTTTTTCTCCTTTTGTTTTTCCTCTTCCTATAACTTGATTTAACCTTCTGTTAAATCAAGCCTTTTGTTTCCAAATAACAAGTCTTTTCGAAGCCAAAGCTTTGTTCTTTCCGCCCCTGAAATAAATATCTTCCCAACCGCATTAACAATGTTAACGCGGTCTTCCGTTCAATTTTTGTTTGATTCCTGTCTGATTCCCGCCAAGGTCCCACCGAGTTTTTTGCTTAAACCCCGTTTAATTTCCGTCAAGTTCCCGTTAAAATCTCTATTTTCTTTTCAATTTCCTCCCGCAAACACTTCTCCTTCCCCCTTTCTCGGCAAATCCCCTTTTCCCTCTCCCCGATAAATTTCCCCTATATAATATAATAATGTGTATCTTTCCTTCCCCGGCCTTTCCCTTTTCCATAATCAATTATCAGAACCTTCCTCTCCCTCAGCCCTTTACGTTTTTATTCAAAATATTTTCAAAAAAATCCCCTTTTATATTTGTCTCTTATCTCCTAATGCCTTACTTTTGCATCCGCTTTCCAAGAGACGGAAAGTCTTTAGATTTTGACATGTTGCAACGGCGTAGGATTTGCCTTAAAGAATAACAAAAATAATTTCCTTTTTATTTGGATCATTATTATAAAAGTCGTTATCTTTGCAGTCCGATTCGCAGAGCGAGGGCCTTTGGCTGTCTCTTCTTTCCCTTTCGCACAGAGAGGCTTGGAAATAAAAGACGGGCATTGAAAAAAAACTTCCCAAAACATTTGGCAGTTTAAAATAAACCCCTTACCTTTGCACCCGCTTTTGAAACGAAGCAGAGTTTAAAAAAGAAGAGTTCTTTGAAACATTGATAAACAATACAAGTAGTACAAGTCAAATTTAGAACCGTCAATACTTATTATATAGGTATATAAAAATGACCGTCAATAAATTTTCGACATCCTGAACAGAGCTAATATCATCCCTTATGGGATATATAACAATACTTTTACAATGAAGAGTTTGATCCTGGCTCAGGATGAACGCTAGCTACAGGCTTAACACATGCAAGTCGAGGGGCATCAGGAAGAAAGCTTGCTTTCTTTGCTGGCGACCGGCGCACGGGTGAGTAACACGTATCCAACCTGCCCTTTACTCGGGGATAGCCTTTCGAAAGAAAGATTAATACCCGATAGCATAATGATTCCGCATGGTTTCATTATTAAAGGATTCCGGTAAAGGATGGGGATGCGTTCCATTAGGTTGTTGGTGAGGTAACGGCTCACCAAGCCTTCGATGGATAGGGGTTCTGAGAGGAAGGTCCCCCACATTGGAACTGAGACACGGTCCAAACTCCTACGGGAGGCAGCAGTGAGGAATATT
>CXQE01000086.1_pt1 | contig 3867 bp, 3 predicted proteins | sample 591101 | NCBI WGS metagenome assembly CXQE01 (sample SAMEA3491287, study PRJEB9169) | human gut metagenome | biome: ENVO:mammalia-associated habitat; material: ENVO:feces | place: Bangladesh | collected 2010-04-07 | reverse complement strand
GTACGAGATGGTCCCGATGCTGATGATTAACTTCAAGAACGCCATTGTCGCAGAAGAGCTGAAGCACATCATGTATGCCCTGCAAGATCCTTCGATTGCGAATGACAACGCCCAGTGCGACGCTGTCATGCAACGGTACAAGGAGATGAAGGAGATACAGAATCTGATGGCCAAACGACTGGGCGACCGGGTGGTGCTGCGCTGACCATCCGATTCCGCTCTTTCATAATTTCCCGTCCTTAATCTTTCGTTTCGCTCCCCCACCAGTCTGCATTAGGCTTGAAATCTTTGCCTAACTGCTTCTTGCGGGTAGCTTCCAAGGTTTTCATCATTCTTTCGCGAGTCTTTTTCTTATAGAGAGCCTCCGCTGCCGGATTGTATTGAGGATCGGGTTCAGGATATCTGGCCCCTACCTCAGTCAGCCATACAGACAGCTTCTTACTCAAGAACTCCACCTTTTCGGGATATTGCACATTCAGCGGTTCCGACTCGGTTTCGTCTATCCGCAGATTATAAAGTTCATCCCTGCCATCTTCGTAATAATGAATCAGCTTCCAGTCGCCTTGCCGTATGATGGAAGAAGGTTCGCCACCCTGATTGCCATAATGAGGATAATGCCAGTATAAAGCACGCTCGGGGATGCTCTTGCCCTGTAACAGAGGAAGCAGGCTTACACCGTCCTGATGTTGGCCGGGCATTAATGGGATGCCTGCCATATCGAGAAAAGTAGGATACAAATCGGCACCGGTGACAGGCACCACGCACGAATCTCCCTTTAAAGTATTACCCGGAAAATCGATAAATAACGGTACGCGTATTCCACCTTCCCACTGCCGCCCTTTTCCGCCGCGAAGAGGGTAGTTAGAGGTAGCGTATGCATCGCCCGAAGACACTCCGCCATTATCACTGGTGAACACGATAATCGTATTTTCATCCAAACCCAACTCATGCAATTTGGCAAGCACCACTCCCACGGCATCGTCCATCTGCTGTATCAGTCCGGCATATATGGGATTATCCTGCTGCAAACGTACAGGCAATGTACGATCTACTTCGAACCCCACCGGAGCGATCCCCATCGAATCCGCTTTATTCCGGAAATGCCTCCACTTGGCTTCAGTGGTCTCAATCGGCGCATGCACGGCATAGAAAGAGAGAAAAGCAAAGAAAGGCTGCTTTTTATTCCGGCGGGTATGGGTTTCGATAAACGACGCTGTCTCGTGTGCCAGACGCATGGATAAATTCTCACCATCCGGTCCTTCTTTCATTTTCGGATTGCCATAGGGAGCAAAATAGCCGCCGGGATAAGGACCTCCCGCTTCATGCCCGCCTATATTGATATCGAAACCATGATCTTCGGGATAAGAACCCTCACCTCCCAAATGCCATTTGCCGGCCATAAACGTTTTATAACCGTGGGCTTTCAATGCTTCGGGCAGAGTAATATCTTCTTTGGGCAATTGCCATACGTATTGGGCCGGAAGAAGCTTGGAATGTCTTCCCATCTTGCGCCACTCTTCTCCACTTCCTTCACCGATCCAATTGGTTATTCCGTGGCGGGCGGTAAACTTGCCTGTCATAATGCTGGCACGGGAAGGACTGGACACCTGACAGGCTGCATATCCTTGGGTAAACCTCACGCCATTACGGGCGATTCCATCGATATTGGGCGATTCATAATAACGGCTGCCCGTACATGCCAGATCTCTCCAGCCAAAGTCATCAGCCAGAATAAATAAGATATTGGGCTGCTTGGAGGAACGTGCCTGCTCGGCGGCATTTCCGCCAACAGTCAACGCAGTGGCTAACAATGATAAGGTAACGAATTTCATATCTGTTATATTTTAAGTACAAACGATTATTTATTTTCAAAAGAGTCGGAATCCTTCACAGGAGAAACATAGTGGGGATTATCAACAGGCATTCGGGCACCGACCTCCTTATACCACAAATATAGTTTCTTCCTTAGTCCATCTGCTATCTCAGGGTATATTTGTGACAGGTCTTTCTCTTCGGATTCGTCCTGAATCACATTGTACAACTCGACGTGATGGTCTTCAAAAAACTCAATAAGCTTATAATCCCCCTCACGTATAGCCGCAGAAGGCCGACCACCCAGTCCACCGCTATAATGAGGATAATGCCAGAATAAGGAAGGTCTGGACAGCCGTCCGCCCTGTAAGACGGGTTTCATGGAAACTCCGTCCACGTGTTGTCCGGGCAGTAGAGGCAATCCGCAAAGATCGAGCAAAGTCGGATAATAATCCGTACCGATGATCGGAGTATCCGAAACCTGTCTTCCTTTCAGGTGTCTACTCCATCGGATGATGGCAGGCACTTTGATGCCTCCTTCGTACAAATATCCTTTTCCGGCACGCAAAGGCAGATTGGAGGTCGGGATATTACGAGTAGTATTGCTGGTGGCCATTCCCCCATTATCGGACGTAAACACAACAATGGTGCGTTCATCGAGTCCCGACCGATGCAGGGTGTCTAACAGGCGTCCTATGTTTTCGTCCAGGCTCTCGACCATCGCGGCATAAGCCGGAATGTCCTGCACAAGTTTATGATACGTCTCTCCTTTTTTCACAAAAGATGAATCCGCAGGAACCGCCCGGCTCAGCTTTCTCCGGTATTTGGCTATCTTTTCCGCTTTTGCCTGTAAGGGCAGATGAACCGTATAATAGGACAGATAGACAAAGAACGGCTTTTCCTTAGGCTCCGAGATATAACGGATCACTTCATCAGTCAGGCGATCCGTCAGATACTCTCCTTCGGGACCGTCTTTCAGTTGTGGATTACCATAAGGCGAAAAATATCCTTTGGAGGGATGCCCCGTATTATTTCCTCCGATATTAATATCAAACCCATTCTGCTCAGGATAGTATTCGGCAGACTCGGCCAGATGCCACTTGCCTGCCATAAAGGTAGAATATCCGTTCTGCCTGAAGGCCTCGGCCATCGTTATTTCGTCTTTCGACAGATGGAGATTGAACGGCAAAGAAGCCAACCGCTGATTCTTATGAGGCCCGTACGCCCGGTCTCCGGGAATATAGTCGGTCAGGTTGATCCGGGCAGGGTATTTACCGGTCAACAGAGCAGCCCGGGACGGCGACGAAACCGGACATGCGGCATAGGATTGAGTAAAACAAACTCCTTCTCTTGCCAGCTTGTCGATATGAGGAGTTTCATAGAAACGGCTTCCGGTACAACTCAAATCCGTATATCCCAAATCGTCTGCATAAATGAAGATCACATTGGGATGCGGTTGTTTGTCGGTCTGTGCATCAGAGGTAACAGTGCAAATGCCACATGCGATTGGTAAAATCAGTCTTTTCATGTTTCCATTTTTTTATAAGACCATTCAAAAGAGGAGCGCTTGACGAACGCTCCTCTCCAAACAATCACTTTACCAGAAACTAATTACCAATTAGGATTCTGCTTCAAATTCGGATTCAGCGAAACCTCGCGCAGCGGCAAAGGGAAAAGATAATCTTTCGAACTATCAAACGTACGGCTTTCGGCATTCTGTACCAATATGAAACCGTTCTTATCCAGAATGACATCTTTACCGGGAACTGTGGTACAGAAATATATTGCATTCCTTGGAGCTTTCGGCGAAACAACAGAATGTTACAACGATGTACGTCGTTTGAAAGCAATGGGTGAAGAGTACATCAAACTAGACAATCCTTATAAATCCCCGATTCGGGCACCAAAGAGAGAAGATGACGTAAGTGCAAACGAGAACGTAGAAGTAGCGTTCGGAAACGGTCAGTATGTATATACCGACCCAGTTTGGTGGGGCGGTAGTAGCCGGAAATTAAAAGAAAACTTTCTAAAGTATTGACCCAATCGAAAAGAATG
>CXQE01000107.1_pt1 | contig 24186 bp, 27 predicted proteins | sample 591101 | NCBI WGS metagenome assembly CXQE01 (sample SAMEA3491287, study PRJEB9169) | human gut metagenome | biome: ENVO:mammalia-associated habitat; material: ENVO:feces | place: Bangladesh | collected 2010-04-07 | reverse complement strand
ACTCGACTCTTTCCGTCACTTCGTGGATCTTCTGCTGAGATTCGTATGTCGCAATACTATCAGGGTGTAACCGGTGTTTCCGATACAGCTCGTGTGGATCTTGGCGAAGATGACTGGTTCGAAGAGTATGAAAACAATATCGACCAGGCACTTCTTGAGGAAATAGCTACAGTTTCCCTTCATGTAAATGCAGCTATGTACAAGCGTTACAAGCTGTTTGCCCAACAAAAACAAACTACTAATCCGGTTATTCTTGAAGCCATCCGCCTCGAGCTTCAGAAAGTAGAACGTACACTCGCACTCTGGAAACCTCGTCTTGCCGATATGCGTCGTAATGCTACGTTGTACGTGCGTGCCAGTTCATTTTGTAACAAAGATATATTAGGGCCTAAATTCTTCAAAACTCAGATTGAAACCCTTGATATTGACGAGTTTCTGACTTCTATCTGTGCTATCCGGCACAAAGAAGTTGTAAACAAGTTTTTTGCTAATTTCAGGAAGGACTTGCATCAGTTTGCCGATAGCTATATTTACGAGTCCATCCTGAAACTTGACCTCCGGGATCACTTCATCTTAACGGCACGTTACCTGAAGCACTATAATAAGCGCGACGAGCTGCTCGTCGGTTATGATCCCGGACATTTCTCCAGTCTGACCGTTGGTCAGGAGAAAGACTACGGTTCGGAACTCAGGATACTAAAGGAGTTCTTCTGTTACTATCCGGACGAACAGCCGGAACTTGCTCGTCAGTTCTACGAGTTCTTCGGTCAGGATGCTGTCAATAAACACATCATTCTTTATCCTGACCGTGCCGGCAACAAGAAGAAAGAAGACTTGGAAAAGATAACCACCGACTCCCGCATTCTCAAGCGAGAGCTGGAGTCTTACGGCTTTACTGTCGAGCTGATGAACGAAGGTCAGGCGACTGTTTATCACTGGCAACAGTTCAAGCTCTTGCTTCTTATCTTTGGCAATCGCAGTAACGCATTGCCCCGCATCCTTATCGACGAAAACGAATGCAAGAACCTTTGTAGTGCCATCATGCTGTCACCGCTCAAAAAAACAGATGGTCGTATTGAGTTGGATAAAACTTCTGAGGTAAAAGTACCGCTTAAACTTCAAGCGGGCCTCACAACACAGATACCAAGTGCACTTATTTATTTGCTTTTTGGACGTTACGGCGACCGTGTTCAGGCTGAATTATCCTCAATTCCGACTGATTTACCTGATAATTTCTCTATATAATAAGTTCGGTACACATGAAAAACTTTGTATTATCTATAATAATTGTCCTGTTTGACATTGAAAAAGATACTAACTTATTGAAAATGAATCTTATCACGTTTCAAAAGTTTATTTCTTTTTTTTCGTCAGCTCCCTATCTCCACGCCCCGCTGATAATTCGATGTGAGGTGCAGCCTTCGGTCTTTGGCTGGAAATATGAGGGTGCCATCCCGCCGGTCCTTTCTGGGAGGCTCAGAAACAGGTATTTTCGAGCATGGAAACGACAATAACAGGACCGCATGCACTGCAATGGGCAAAAGAGATATCGAAGTTGCCTGATGGGTGCTTTACGATTGCTTTCTTCTCTTACTCGAGGCAGAAAGGTGAAGCATCGGCCAAACTGGTGATTCGGGAAGGGTGTAAGTATCGGACTCAGTTACCACATGAAAGGTTTAGTATCGATGGTGAGAACTTGTTTCTTTTCACAGATGCAAACGGGGAACCAAAGATGTGCTACAGGATCCTGATCCGGTACATGGGCTTTCCACAGGACAATTTTAAACTACATAAAATCGACTGGTTATGAGTGATGTAAAGATGTTAGGTGACTATGGTTGCTACATCGATGAAAGTAATGTAATATCATTTCAGGTTGGGGACAATCCCCGTACCGGTATGGATGATCCAGGCTTCTCTGTAGGAGACTACAATCCATTACCGGATATGCAGTGGCAATCTATTAATGGCTATCAAGTGTGTAGCCGTGGCTATAACAACATGAAGTGTGAGGAGGTGGCAGCCGATCTCAAGAAGAATCGTCTGCTACCTCGGCTTATCACTAAACAGGCGAATATGCTGTACGGAAAGGGACCGGCAGTGTACCAGACTGTGTTTGCCGATGGCAAGTTTAAGCGTGAATGGGTTGAGTGCCCGGAGATAATGAATTGGTTGGATAGTTGGAAGGACCGTGGACTTGAAAGCGATTATAAGGAGGTGGCTAAAGCTCTTATTAAAGACTTCTATTATTTTCGTGACTACTTTGTGAAATGGCGATTCTCCGTAGGTCGGAACTTGGGGGCACTGCCTGTTGCCGGTATTGAGACAATGGAGAATAGAAATTGTAGGCTGGCCACGACAAAAAAGGATGTCGCTACCGACCTGGTCTACTACCGTGATTTCCGCTTTATTGCAGTTGGACGTTGGAATTACGGGATTTCCAACTTCAAGATTTACCCAAAGTTTAATCTGGCAGAAGTAGCCAATTATAAGTATGCTGCCATCTCGCATCACCGGGAGAAGTCAGTCGATGAGTTCTATGGTGTCAATGAAACGCATGAAGGCACTAAGGAGTATATCAGAGGTTCTAATGCGACAGCTCGGTATATTAACTCTTTCTTACGCAATAGCTTGGCAGCCAAAATACACATCATTATCCCTAATGCCTGGATAAACGCTAAGCGCACTCAGATACAGAAGCTCTGCGATGAGAACAAGAAACGGGATAAAGACGGAGTGAAGCTATATGTGTTTAATGGCATTGATATAGGTACCGAGTTCAAAGAGTCCACGCTGATCAAGTATATCCAGTCCGAGCTCCGCAAGATTTCACAATATCTCTCCGGTGCTGATAACCAGGGGAAGGCTTATGCAACAATCAGCTTTAAAAGCGGTGGTACCGAAGAAGAACGCTGGAAAATTGAAACAGTAGACCTGAAATACAAAGAGTACATCGAATCGTTGATTTCTTATGATAAGCGTGCTGATGAAGTGTTGTTATCAAGTGTCGGACTCGACTCCTCTATCTCCAGTGTTGGAAAAGATGGCGTGATATCCAAGTCTGGATCCGACGCTTATTACAACTATCTGATCTACCTGATGTCCCTTACTCCAGACGAAGAAATCTGCTGTGAGCCTTTTAACTGGGCTATTCAAATCAACTTCCCGGCACTGTATAAGCAAGGTTATAGGATTGGTTTTTATCGGGAAATACCAAGCCGTCAAGAAGATGTTAAACCAAACGAACGATTAAACCAGCAAGAATCATGATCATTTTAGAAGAGCTATTTAAAAACCTGACTGAGTTTCGTCATTATGCACCCTATTCGGAAACGAACATTGAGTTTAAGGATCTCAATAGTTCGGCATCTTCTGCCCGCAAACAGATATGCATTATACTTTCTAAAGAAGTCTATGACATAGTTCTCAAGAGGGATGGAGAAATACATGATGCCTTGCTGACTGCAATGGCCAACTTAACACTTGCCAAACAGTTAGTGTTTGATGTTGTCAAACAACGAAAATCCGATGTTGATATCTACAAGTATGAGATGGAAGCCATGCGCCGGTCTTATATTGAAAATTACTTCAGTGGTATGGATACTCTGATTCAATTGCTCAATAAGGAGGATAGTCTGGAAGAATGGAAGAATTCCCGTTATTGCAAGTTACTTTCTTCTCTTCGGATCCAGACAGCAGAGGACTTTGATTTTCTATACTCAATAGACCTCTCTTATCTCTTTTTCTTCCGGATCATACCACTTCAGAAAGAAGTGTTGGATGAAGGGATGACCGGTTACTTTGAACGTGTTGTTGATAATCAGGAAATGAAGGATTTACTACTGCATGCTCTTGCAAAGAGTACGATTGCTCTTGCCTTGCGTCGATTAGATATTCTTGAGTTTCCATCTACCATTCGTAATCTCTTCGATGACTCTAAAACCAGTCGATCAGGAAAGGATGAACAGGAACGTATGTTGGCACTTGCTGAACAGTTAACCGGTGAAGCTCAATCACTACTTAAGAATATTGACCTTATGTTGTCTAACAACGATTCCGGTATAGTAGATACAGAAACATCATTTAATACTCCGGACGACAAAATCATAATGATGCCATGAAAGACAAAATAGAGTTTATGGTCCATGGGAATACGTATTATATTCCCAATTCCTGGGACCAACTAAATAGTTATTTATTCATTAGTCTGATCCGTGACTTTAATCGCATGGTTAAGGGAGAACTTTCACCAGCCATGGTGAGAGTAAACTACGTGTGTAATGTTATGGGGTGGAAGCCAAAGAAGATCCGGGGAGAAGAGTCATTCCAAAACCTGGCTTTCCTGGCAAAACAGGTTACGTTTCCATTCGTCATTATGTATCCGGACAACGATATGGCTTTAAGCGAAATGGATCCTGAGACCAGAAAACTTTGCAAAAAAACTCCTCCGGAAAGACTAACTTGTCTCCCCATCGCACGCTATCTCTCACGCTTGGACTATAAATTTGCCTTTGATTGTTGCTTTTGCAAGCAGCTGGTTCCGGCAGTGGTTATTGATGACGATATTTATTCAGCATATTCCATCGATACCAATTTCAATGTCCTGACATGCTCGTTAACGGCATTGCAATACATCGAGGCCCGTGCCCTGATAGGTAAGTCTGTAGACATGCTTCCACTCTTGGCAGCAATCCTATATAATCCAGGTACATACACTTCAGAAGGTGCTCACCGGTTGGCTACAGTGTTCGCAAAACTTCCAGAGGATGAATTACAAGCTATTGCCTTCAATTTTCAGGCTTTCAACAATTACCTGTTTACTCAAACAGACTTTCGTTTACTGACTGCAGCGAAAGAAGGTAAATGCAGTGCCATTCGCACTGGTGCACTGGAGTCACTGTATAACTTGAGTAATGATGGACTGGGTGATATTACAGCTGTCGAGCAGATGAATGTTATTAAGTACCTGACTATCCTCCGGAAGAAGATCATTGAAACTGTTCGAAGTATGGATGCGATGAAAATGGAAAAGGCAGACATTGAGAAAGAAACAGGCTTACCACTCCATATCATTAACCAAATATTATGATACTTGATTTATTCTCTTATTTCGCGAAGTATCCCTCAAAAGAGGGCGTGCTTTCCATCTTTAACAATGGTAGTAGTTCACAAGCGCAATATGCCGAATTGAAAGAAACCATTTTGGCTATGCCGGATCCGCTGATCCCTGCAATTCAGTCGTATGTTTTTGGACAGTCTTTTGAGTCTGTCAAAGCCCGCATTGATACTCTGTTGGGTATTTATCTCTTTATTGATTATGGTGAGTTCTCTTCCAGGAGTGACAACAGGAACTCAATCGAAGATACCCAGAAGCTGGCAGCCACAATCGCAATGAAACTATCAGACTCCTCGGATCTTGTGGAAGAAGCGATCTCTTCAGACACCTGCCTTGAATATCTGAACACCCTGCGTGCCCATCTTCTGTTTGATGCAGAAAGTGGGAAGGTCCCTTGGTTAAACCGATCGAGTATAAAAAATCTTGATATCATCCCGTTCGTGGCCAAAGAGCTAAAATCCATCGGATGGACCATGATGTTCGAGGCTGATGCTTCTGATCTGTTCAATATCAAAGCTCGGATGGCGTCCTTTCGGTCATGATACTTCGATAGTAATTTTGTCAAAAAAGAAAAGATATGGACATTATTATTAAATCACTCCTTGAACATCTTCAGCGTATTCTGAGCACTGTTTATGGCTGGTTATCAACAGTTGTCATCTTTATAGCCCATTTCTTTGCGCCTGCTTGGTATCCTTTTGCTGTAGTTGGAATTCTTGTCCTTATTGATTTGGGGTGGGGTATTGCCGTATCACTGAAGAAAGGAGAGTTTGCCTATTCCGAGGCTGGAAGAGAAACGTGTAAAAAGGTAGCCATTTATGCCAGTTGCCTTTGTTCGGTTTACATGATCGAGCAGATATTTCATGCCAGTGTAGCCGTTACTTCTGTTGCTGCCGGTCTTGCCGGTGCCTGTGAAGTATGGAGCTTCTCTGCCAGTATACTTATCATCGCTCCCAATTTTCCCTTTATATCGCTGTTTCGTGCACAACTCAGAGGTGAAATGGAGAGGAAATTAGGGAGAAATATTAATGATATATTAAAGTAAAATTCTTATTAATTATGAGTAGAGGTTTACGTAATTGCAATCCTGGCAACATTCGTCATGACCGGGATAAATGGCAAGGAGAAGTTATTCCGAGCCAGGACAAGAGTTTCAAACAGTTTAGCTCTATGGCTTATGGCTATCGGGCATTAATCAAGTTACTGCAGAACTACCGTAGATTGCACAATCGGCAGACGATTGCTGAATTTATTAATCGTTGGGCACCTCCCTGCGAGAACAACACTTCCGGATACATCACTCGTGTGTGCAGCGAAATGCAAGTTCCGTCAACATACGTTCCGGATATTAACGACAAATCTACTATGTGTGCTTTTGCTGCTGCAATTAGCCAGGTTGAAAATGGTGTACCAGCTGTCATGGCGGATGTCGAGCAGGGATGGGATTTACTATGAAACTCCCGGTCTGTCTCTTGATCATCTTGCTGGCGTCAGCAACATGTTTCTCCTCTTGCCGTACTCAATACGTGCCTGTCGAGAAAATAAAGACTGAATATCGTTACATTGATCGTTTACAACACGACAGTGTTTACTTGAAGGATTCTGTTCGGTATTACACCAAGGGAGATACTGTTTTTGCGGATAAATACCTATATCAGTATAAGTACCTATTCATTAATCGGGTGGATTCATTCGTTAAGGTTGATTCAGTTCAGGTGCCTTATCCCGTTGAAAGGAAGCTAACTCGTTGGGAGTCTATGAAGATGGAGCTTGGGGGCTGGGCATTCGGTGGTCTGATAATGGCTATTATTATTGTCTGTTGGCTGATATTTAAGTCAAAAAATAAATAGTATATTTGTGCATCAATAACAGTTTTTTCATTATTAATAATGAAAACGAAGTATATTTATTAGCTCTGGATCGTGAGATTCGGAGCTTTTTTCTATCCTTTTTAGCTTCAGCTAAACAAAGCTAACTTCTTGATAATAAAGCGGTAATTGCTACGATGTCCGCATTTATAGTGTTATCTTAGCTGTATAATAATAAAAGAAACAACGTTATGACAGTAGAAGAATTAATCATTGAATTACAAGGAATGAATCCTGAAGCAGAAGTTTATATTGCGTATCAGCCCAAGTTCCCATTAGAAAAGAAAGCCGGTGAAGAATTGGCACAAAGTGAAGATGGCAATAGAGTTTATATAGCCACTTGTTTATATGGAAATGACTATTTACCACAAGATATTGTGGACCAACTCAACTGGTAATTGTTTTTTGAAGGTCCGGAACCATACATTCTGGACCTTTTTCTATCCTTTTTTAGCTTCAGCTAAACAAAGCTAACTGCTTGATAATAAAGGAGCAATCGCTACGACGTCCGCACTTATAGTGTTATCTTAGCTGTATAATAATAAAGGATAAAGCATTATGAACGAGCAGATTACCAACATTCTTAACCAAAGAATAACGAAGACAAGCAAGATACAGCAATTGCTTCTTTTAGGCTTAACTCGCCGCCAGGTTGCCGACCTGGTAACCAACGGAAACTACGGTTTTGTTCAAAACGTCTACAAGCGGATGATTGAAGCCGGAACCTTCCAGCCTGGCAACCAAGTAGTACCAAATAACCTTCCGGAGATTGATTATACTTTCAACCGTCGCTTCGGAGTTGAGATTGAAGCCTATAACTGCACCCGCGAACGCCTCGCTCGAGAACTTAGGGAAGCCGGCATAAGCGTAGCAGTCGAAGGATACAACCACGATACCCGCAATCATTGGAAACTGGTAACAGACGGCAGCCTTTCGGGATCGAATACTTTTGAACTTGTAAGCCCGATACTTGAGGGAGAGGCTGGCCTTCGGGAGCTACAGAAAGTTTGCTGGGTGCTTGACTATTGCGAGGTAAAGGTAAACGACTCCTGCGGGCTTCACATCCACATGGACGCTGCCAACTTTACCCTTAGCACCTGGAAGAATCTTATACTTACCTACCGGAGAGCTGAACGTATAATTGACGCTTTTATGCCTCCATCTCGACGCAATAACCACTATTGCAGAGGGCTACAATCCATAACAGAACAGCGGATTCAGGATGCCAGCAGCCTTAGAGATTTACAGAACGCTTTTGGAGGTGACCGCTACCACAAACTGAACCTTGAGTCCTACTCACGCCACCGCACGGTTGAGTTTCGCCAGCATGGAGGTACGACAAATTTCATAAAAATGGAAAATTGGATACGCTTTATCGCCAACATGATTACCTTTGCTCAGCAGACCAATATCGCAACCGGAACGGCCTTGGCAAATTTGCCTTTCCTGACCGGCGATCAAAAAACGTATTTCAAACTTAGAACAAAAAAACTTAGCAGATAATGAATAAGACCTACACATTGCAGGACGGCGGTACAATTACCGCCACCTGCGCCACCGATTTTGTTACGAAACTCCGTCAGAGTAGCCGTTTTGACTCCGAGTGTACCGACCAGGAGTATATGTACTATTTTGCCGATCGATACCATGACCAGTCTGGGAACACCGTACGTGCTGATTCTTCCGAGCACTTTTTATCCGATTTGCTTCAGGCTGGATTTATTTCAGAAATAGATTAAAAAAAAGTTCCAGAAAACTTGTTTAATAACCAAAAGGTTATTATTTTTGTGGTGTCAGAAAGAATCGCGATCTTTAAATGACTGATGAAGAAGAGCTAAAGGCTCGGATTGAAGCTGCAAAGAAAGATCTTAGCTTCTTTTCCCTCAACGCTGACGCAATCCTCGCAGAAGGATTTTCGACAGAGGAGGAGCTTGAGGAAAGTATCAATGAAACCTTAGATGATTTAATTGATGCAAGAAACAAGCTGAATGAAAGGTAACCCTCGAAAGGGGGTTACTCTTTCATTTCACTTTTAAAATATTAGGTCGTATGGATGTACAAAAGGAATTAGAGAGATGGAAAGCGGACTATCTGGTTGCTGATACACCAGAAAAACGTACTGATCATCAGAAGCGTTTCAAAGCCTTCGTCAGTGCTTTGTCTCCGGAAGATAAAAAGGCTTTTGCAGCAGCTTTCCAAGCTGGAGCAAAGCAAGCTATTGCCGAAGCTGAAGATGTAATTAAAATCGTTTCTGTAAAGAAGGAATTGGAGAAAGTGCAGGACTTTGTTTCAATATCCTACATTGCAAAACATTATTTTGGAAAAACGCGCCAATGGCTGTACCAACGCATCAATGGCAATATGGTGAATGGAAAGCCGGTTGGATTTACTTCCGATGAATTGAATACATTATCCTCGGCTCTTTCAGAACTTGGAGCCAGGCTGAACGATACTTCTCGGTCGATCGCGAGACCTTGATGACAGTGGGAGAGGGTATTCTAATATCTTCTTTCAAAAGCAAAGGAGCTTTCACGAGTTGGAAGCTCCTTTTTTGTATGTGATTCTTTTTAGTGTAGTTTTTATACTGTAAGATGAATTAATGCTTAACTTTGGAGTCGATTATTGTTTTATTATCAAGATGTAGGAAGATGGAAACACCTGTGATTTTAGAAAAGAGGAGGCAAGCTATTGTGCATGACATAGCAAAGGAAGTTATACCTCGATACGTGTATAAATATATGAGTTGTCATTCTATTTTTAGAGTATTAGAGAATGATTCAATTAAGTTTAGTAATAGTGCGGATTTTAATGACCCTTTTGATGGTAAAGCTTATATTGAATATGATTTTCCAGATGATTGGATTATAGATTATTTTGGATTACATAACTTGTCTGACTCACAGAAGGAAATAGTGATAAATAAGAAAAGATTAGATAGTGATGAAATGCAAAAGATATCACATAGTTTATATTCAAGGTTTGATCGTTCTATAGCTATTTCTTGTTTTTCTAAAACTGGTGATAGCGTACCAATGTGGGCTCATTACTCTGATAATAATAGAGGGGTATGTCTCAAGTTTGATATAACGAAAGATACAAATTTTTTTCATGGAATATGCCCGGTTGATTATCAAGAAAAGAGTGTTTCATATCGCTTTTCAGTAGCTGAGGATCATATTCGAAAACAATACATAACGAAGGGTAAATGTTGGGAATCTGAACAAGAAATTAGGGTTATTAAAAGTGATACTCAAGCGGGTCTTATTAAGTTTAATAAAGCCTCATTAATTGAAATAGCTTTCGGCTGTTGTTGTACAGAAGAAAATAAAAAGTCCCTAAAACAACGTTTAAGACAATATAAATATGAGAATGTAAAATTGAGCTCTGTTGTGATTGCTAAAGATTATCAGCTTAATTGGGTAGATGAAAGATAACTGAACGTGGTGTACAGAGAAAAATTAGTTTCTATGGTTGATGCTCTTGATTATTGGTGGAATTGATATGGGAATTTGCAAAATCTATGTATTAATTGTTGGATACAGTTTTTTGTTTCTAAAGGGTATCAAGTAAAAAATAAGGCTAAGGGAAGTTTACTGAACTTTGCAAATCAACCTATCCCTTTTTCATCAACAGGAAGTGTTTCCCGTTATTTTGGTATCTTATTTGGTAAAGCACTATTTGAGAAAATCAACATCATGGTTTTACTAATGTCTTAATAGCAATGAAGTGCATGGCAAACTTGTTCGTTTTACTCAAGAAGAGCTTGAAATTTTGACTTTAAAAGATATCGGTTCAAGAATTAGCTTATTGAATTTATCCTATTAACAATATTTTTTAGTCGATTGCGAGGGGAGATGGCAGTAAGAGGGGGCGCTTTAAGTTTTTTTTGCAAAGGAGTTTTTACGTACTGGAAGCACCTTTACTTTTGAGAGAAAGGCTTTTCGGTCCACTTTTTATACTATGAAATGAATTAGTCCTTATCTTTGCAATAGAGATTATTGTTTAATTATTAAAATATTATTTTATGGAGAGCACAGAATTCTTAAAAATTAAGAAAAATCAAATTTGGTTATGGTGTATAATTATTGTTTTGGTCTTTTGGATTATTGTATTATTTTCGTTATCTCATTATAGTAGTGATGAATTGGCGAAACTTTTTACTTTTGCGTCAACAATTTCATCGATTATACTTTCTGTTATAGCTATAATCATGACTGTTGTTTCAGGTGAATCTGTTAATAGTTTACTGCATAAGTTTAGGGATTTACATAATGAGATAAAGGATGAGCCGCAGAAAATAAATACATCTGTAGAAGGAGTGACATCCGCTGCAACAGAGTTACATGCTTCTATGGCTACTGTTAATTCTACTATCACTAAGATAGATAATTCTGTGAGTGATATGAGTGATGCATCTACAGAGTTAGATCAAGCAGTAAAACAGCTTAAGGAGCTTGTAGAGGGTATTGATAACTCTATCATTGATATAAATAGTAAAGTTTCAAATATTGATAAAAAAATGAATGAAGGATTAGATTTCCAAGCTGATCCTAAATTAGAAGTAGATAAAAATAAAATTATTCCTTTATACTTATCTCATTCATCTTATTCTGGATTGTGTATGTTGTATTGTATATGTTTGGCTCATAAAGAACATAAATTATTAAATCTTTCAAACTTTAGTAAACTTTTTGCATCGGCTACAAGTCAGGGGTACTTTCAAGGATATTTTGTTTCTTCTGCTGCTCTGGGGTTGTTTACTTTTACTAAAGTTAGCAAGTTTAATTATCATATACTGAACTTAGCACCTGGTTTCGAAAATATGTTATCTGTCGAATTTGAAAAAAAGAATCGCAGTGGGAAATTTCCAAAAGATTATACTATCGAAATTGTGAATTTTGTAAAGGACTCTACTTCTGCCCTGTCTGAACCAGCCTCTTTAGGAGATGAAAATCTCAAATAATTTGTAATGATGAAAAACTACTATTTATTTTTGTGGGACTATTCTGTCTCTTTTTTATTTAGGAGTGGTCATCGTGTGATAAATGATTTTTTTATAAAGTACTATGAAGATACAAATAAATATACCATTGGTAATCAATGGTCCTGTAGAAGTGGAGTTCGATAATTTTGTAAAAGTTGAAGTCGGGATGAAAGGAGAATTAGAATCGAACCGTTTTCTCTTGTCATTATGGAATGAATTTGATGAGCAGTATGCCCCCCAAAAATCTCCTGAACGTTGTCCTTGGGCATATTTTCCTTCGCGTCATCTTGGGAAAAAGTGCTCTGTAATCTGTTTTGGAGGGTTGCAAACTAAAATAGGGGATATTTTAGTCGCAATTTCCTTTCGAACAAAAGGTGATATTGATGCAATTCATTTTGGAATTTTAAGACCTAATAATGAAAAATTAACTGAAATATTTACAGGGTTGGTCTCAAGTGCTAAACTTAAAATGAATGCTGTTGATATTTATATCGTTAAAGCTAAACTCATAAATAAAGTTGTAGACTCTTTGTTCTATAGTTATGGTGATGGGAGGTTTCGTATTTATAATGAAAATAAATGCAACTATATTTCGTTTATTGTACTTGCTATTAATAAAGATGAAGCGAAAGGAGAAGCTGTTTCAAGATTGAATTATTTACGAGCATTTTTGTCAGTAGAGACTAATTTTCTTTTTGGTTATGATGAAGTTGAGATTTCTAATAATAATGTAGTGTTACCTATTTGGGAAGAATCACCGTATCAAGAAGATTTTATTGATTCTTATTCTGAAAAAGATGGTTTTATTCTTATTTCTAAAAAAGCTGTTAGCTTTTTAGGAAAGTATTTGTTTGGTAGGCGTGAGTTATTGTTCAGCGATGCCATTAAATATTTTCTATTAGGATGTCGACATTTTTATGAAGGGCGTGTTGCGGAATCAAAATTGGAGGAAGCCGTTGTGGCGTCATCTAAACACCAGACTTTTTATTTGACCTTAAATGATTTGCGAGATAAAGAGGCTATTATAAATGCAACTATTACCTCTTATCTTTCTTCTATTGAAACAGCTACTTTCGTAAATGGAATTAATATGACTTGTCCTAAATGTAATGCAGTTCAATATAAGATAGCTCAAAGAATTGCAGATTTTGTTTCGAGATTTTTCAGTGAAGATATGGGGAAACTCTTTAAAAAAATATATGGTTTTCGTTCTAAATATCTGCATGTTGGCTTTTCATCTACAAGTAATAATTACAATCACAATAAACCATTATTAGATGTTAATACAGGTACAGGTGCAATTGATTATGGCTTTCATACGGTGAGAGTGGATGGTGGAGTTGTTGGACTCAGCACGAGTAATGTTCGTGAATGGACCAGCTATTGCTTGCGAAAATATTATCAAAAGGAGCTTTTGCCATGATCTTGGCTTCTAATCTATAATCTGTTATATTAAAAAAGCTTTGCTATTATAATGGCAATAGTTTGTTTTATAAGTCTCCAAAAATAAAATTTATGAAAAGAATACTATTTTATACTGTCATTTTACTGTTAATTTCTTGTACCGGTCCTACATTATATCAAAAGGAACAAGAATCGTTGCAAACCGGTATCAGAGTAGATACAACAATGTTTAATATCTGTTTTAATGATGATCCTGAAACTGTTCAGATAAAACTACTGGATGTGGAACCGGAGAAATTATTGAAAACATTTGAGTATCGTTTTTTAGATGAAAGAATTCATGAATTTAAGTGGGTTTGGGATTCTACTTTTAGTTTTCATAATGATTCGTTGATAAATTTTCGACTGATAACAGCTAATGGCTATCCTAATCATGATGATCTGCTTGCTTTGGAAGATATCTTTTCTGCTAAATATGGTGAACCTTATATTTCCGAAGGTTCTTATTATTGGTTTAAAGGTAATCTTGAAATAAATGTGTCTTTATCTACAGGAACATATCCTAAATTAGAAATAAGATATAGAAATTTAGAATCTTATTTTAGAGTTTATAATCAGGATTATAAGAGCGATGAAAACTTCAATACTTATTCAAAGGATTATTGGGAGAAGAACTGTAAATTCAAATATGACAAAGAATTGGAAGAACATAAAAAGCAACTTGAAGTAGCAGGAAAAGATATTTAATATTTTGCAAATTCAAATTTTATCCCCATATTTGCAGTGCTAAACAAATCGTATTTGATATACGTCGATGTGCATCGTATAATGCTCAACGATTCTTCGGTGGTTTTTTTTATGCCCATAAAATTATACTATTTTGTAGATAATAGCAGAATAGTAAAAATATGGCGGCTGCCTTTCCCAATTGTGATTTTGCCTTCGGCGTAAATCTACGATTTGTTTAGCGACACGGGAAAGTGCAGCCGTTTCTGCGTTTCTGGTGGCTGAGCAGTTCTCAGCTAAATGCTAAACAAATCGTAGTATGAAAAAGAAATCCCAATCCGGTAAAGTTCCGGTGTCTAAGCTCCAAACATTCTTAAGTGAGCTTTCAGGCATGCTATCTCAAGAAGGTAGCGAGTTTTTCGTTAACCGTTCCGATGACGGTACCACCTCCATCCGCCTCGCTCGAGGTCAGTATTTAACCATTTCCATGCAGAAAGGAGGTCAGTCATGATGTATTTCACAAGCAGTCTTTCTATCATCTCACCTAAAAACCGGGCTTGGAAGAAACTCGTTGACTGGATCCGGCAGTTCGAACACGTTCTTATCTTGGATGAATGTTCTCTCGATGCCTTGAAAATGGAAATTGAAGCTAAGGTAAATGAAATTAATGCTGAACATCCTAAACTTAAACCAATCATTTTCAGTGGTGATAACAGTAAATTTTCCGGTTGCATCTCTGCGAGGGTAATGTCGTGTGGATGTCCTGATACTGTATTTAATCTCAATTATTGCATCGTAAAAAGCACATACGCATTTTCAGAAGATAATTCTAAGGAGACCATTTTACTTGATAGTCAGAAAGGAGGTCAATCATGACTTCAGGCAAGAAATTAGCTGTCGATAAGATTGAAACCTATCGGATCAATGGCAAATCTGAATTATTTTTAATCAAAATTGATGGAAACGAAATTGTAGCGTTCAATCGTGAAGAATCTGAAGAAGTGGTATTTCTATTACAGGGTGCACTTAAAAAAGAAAAGGAGGTTGACCATGAACACTAATGTTGATGGAGCGATTATAACTCCCGAAGCCATTCAAACCATTAAGTTTCTTCAGCAAGAAAACTATGTTGATGAAACAGTGAAGCAAATTAACGAGGTTATAGATATCGTCATCGCCGAAGATATTCCAGCCGTTTTAGACTCAGAGAAGGATTGTCTCCGTATTGTGCGTAACCTTCGTTATCTTGCACAACATATATCATCTTTTAAAAAACCGATTAATCATGGATAATCAAGAACAGAAAATCACCGATATCAGCATCTATATAGCTGGATTGCAAGCAACCTATCGTCCTGCTCCGGACGCTCGTCATACCACCCATTGGTTCTCTACCGATGAAGTTTATACCGCTATCAAACGTCTGGACCCATCTGCCGATATTACGAAGGAGCAACTCTTCCAGGCAATGACTGCTGCCGGCTTCAAGTTCCATAACCGTCCGGGGGCATCCGGATGCGATTTTCGCTGGATGCTTCAGGAACGTAGTAATAAATAGAAGAAGCCTGGGAACTACCATCGTTTGAGTTCCGTTACACAAAAGATTAGCCGGTCGGTAGTTCCCGGCTTTTTTTGTGTCCTTTCCCTCCTTGCATTCCCTTCCTACATTCGCTGAAAAATAACTTCAGCGCACTATGATTACTGACGATTTAATCAGAAAACGTTTTATTCATGACACTATTTCCCAGGGTATAAACCAAATTTACGCCATTCAGGAAAATGTTGTCCAGGCCAACCTGAAAACTCAATCCGGACAGCTCAAAGCACATCTCAGCCGACGGCCTTTTAGCTTTACTGAGTCCGATTCCAGGGAAGAGTTCTTCATTCGCATCTTTCCATACCTTCGCTTCCTTGACATTAACTATCGTCGTGGTTCCGATCGTATCTCCCGTCACATTCGCAGTAACTTGGCTCTCTACAATCGTGCTATCTGGGGAGTTCTTTATCACGAGACTTTTCCGCAAATCCGATACGGTTTCAATGACGAGATCCGGAACTCAATCCGCCAGGAACTGGAGCAGGCACTTCAATATGAAACATCTAACAGTTAATTCCCATGGCTAAGAAACATTTATCAGAAGACGAAATCCGTTATATCATATCGGCAGAGAGTTCCGAAGCCCAGAAAGCCGTTCATGCACTGACTCAGGAAAACAAGTCTCTTAAAAAAGAAGAGAGGGAGAGGCGGAAAGCGATGGTGGAGCTCGAGGCCCAAGGCAAAAAAGAATCTGACACTTATCGTAACCTTCAAAAAGAGGTCACAGCGTACTCTAAGCGCATATCCGAGAATAATGACAAGACTAATCGGCTCACTCGGCAACTCGATGTCAATGCTATGTCGATGCGCCAGCTAAAGAAGCTCGCTAAGGAGCTTACCGCTGAACTTGAAGATATGTCGGAGGCTGCCAATCCGGAAGAGTATGCCGCACTCAGTAGCCATTTACAAACAGTGTGTTCCCGGATGGACGAGCTTAAGAGCTCTGGAAAGAAAGTATCTCAGGAGTTTGATGTTACTAAATCAGCATTATCCAAACTGAAGGCGATAGCTGTTGCTTTTATCACAGTGAAGTTAGCCGGTTACCTGAAGGATATCGGTACCAATGCCTATTCAACACGTAAAGAGTTTGCCAAATACGAAGCAGTTCTTCGCAATACACTACGTTCCCAGGAGAAAGCTGCTCAAGCAATGAAGATGCTCCAGCAGTTAGCTGCTGATACTCCTGCTTCTCTGAAGGAGTGGACCGAAGCCTTTATTAAACTTGTCAACCGTGGCATTAAGCCCACCAGTGACGAACTTACTAATATGGGTGACCTTGCTTCTTCTCAAGGTAAGGACGTTGATCAATTGATAGAGGCCATCTTGGATGCTATGACCGGAGAGAACGAGCGTCTGAAGGAATTTGGTATTAAAGCAAGTAAGAATGGAAATACCGTCAAATATACTTTCCGTGGTGTTACAACTGAAGTTCAGAACTCAGAAGAAGCTATTAAAAACTATTTGTTGTCGCTTGGAAAGCTCGATGGTGTTGCCGGATCCATGGCTGTACAGATGCAGGAACTTGAGGGTATGCAGTCCAATCTGGGTGATACGCTTGACAGCTTTTATAATAAACTTGGCAAGCGGATGGAATCGTTTTTCAAAAAGGGAATTACCTGGATGAAGAATTTTGTTACGGACTTATCTAAAGCCATAGAACCTCTTTCCGATACTTTTGACGAACAGTTTGAAAAGGTAGTATCTCTTGAGAGAACCCTTCCTTCTTTGATTGACCGATATGATAAATTGAAGAGTAAGGTTCATCTGAATGCTACAGAGCAGAAAGAACTGAATTCTCTTATTGAAAATATTGCTCGTATTGTACCATCTGCTGTAACAGGATGGGATAAGTATGGCAATGCTATATCTCTGAGTACTGATAAAGCTCGTGAGTTTCTGAAAGTTGAAAGAGCACGACTTCAGTATGTGAATCGTGAGCGGATCCAGCAACTGAAAGATGAACGTGCGAAGATTGAAAACGAGAAAAAGGGATTGGAGATTGTACGTAAGCGGGGTACTACTTGGGCAGGTGGTACTGGTGCGTCACGCAGTGGTGATAGTGGTATGCGGGAATTGACACAATCTGAAATAGACGAAATGGTAGGGCAAATATCCTCTTTAGGGCAGGATTTGCAAGGTATTGATGCCGAACTGGAGAAACTTACTGGCACCGATATTGAGAAAATGGTGCAGAAAGAAATAGCAGCTACGGACGCTGCTACTGCTGCCCGGGAACGCTTTACAAAAATGAATAAATCCATGCTGTCAGCTTGGCTCAAGGACGAAAAGAATGCTGCCGATCAATATAAGGAAATAGCCCAAGAAGTTTACGATGCCCGCTTTCCTAAAGCCAATACTACAGAAGACAAGTCGGATCCGAACGCAGTCGCTCTCAAGAACCTCGAGTCAACTCATAATGCCGAAATCAACCAGATCCGGTTAGCGGGTCAGGAGAAACAGCAGGAAGAGAGTGAAGTTAATTTGGCCATATTAAAATCAGATCAGGCATACTACGAGAAGCGTATCGCAGCTCTCGAAAAATTTAAAAAGAACGAGAAGAAGTCTTCTAAACAGGCTGAATACCAGAATCAGATCGTTACTGCCAAATCTAAACTGTTGGATATCGAGGTCAATATGGAGAAGCAGACCATTGCTGGCATTGAAAAAATGCGTGAAGAGGATTTGGCCAAAGAAAAAGCTACTACAGATAATTATAGGCTGATCTATACCAAATCTTTGTCTGATAAAAAGATAACAAAGGAGCAATTTGACATGCTTATGTATTCTCTTGATGTTGCCAGTACCGAAACCCGGTTGGCCATCGAGCAGCGTTATCTCAACGATGTCAATGACCTGGAACTGAAGAATGGCCAACTTAAAGCCGACGCTGTCAAGAAGGCTAATGCAGCGGTGATGACCGCTGATCAGAATGCTGCGAATGCTCGGGCAGCTCAACAGCAGAAACTTGATGACCTTATTAAGGATTTCAAATCTCAGTTTAAAGTAACTACTGTTGATGAAGATTATGATGCCCAGAAAAAGGTTCTTGAAGCATCTTATCAAGCCAGACTACAAATGGCTAAAGAGGAAAATCTTGATTCTACTAAGTTGACTGAAGCCTATCATCGTGCGCAAGAACAACTTGAACTGGATCATCAACAACGTATTCAAGCTATTAAAGATCAGTATGGCATTTCCACTCAGCAGGAGCGTTTCGATGCCGAACTTGCCCAATTGAAGAGTGCCCAAGAACAGGGTTATCTGGAAGAAGAAGAATATCAGAAGGCTATTCAGAATCTGAAGCGTGATTCATTTAAGAAACAATTCGACTACTACTCCAATCTCTTCTCCGGGGCGGTCCAGGCACTTCAGCAAGCAGAAATGGATAATGTCGATGCTCAGTACGATGCTGAAATCGAAGCAGCTCAGGGCAATTCAAAGGAAGTGGAGCGTCTCGAGAAAGAGAAAGCTCAGAAGAAGCTCGACATCCAGAAGAAGTATGCCGATATCAACTTTGCTATTAAAGTCTCTCAGATCATTGCGGATACCTCGGTCTCTATAATGAAAGCCTTTGCCGATCTTGGTCCCATTGCCGGTGCGATAGCTGCTGCCCTGATGGGGGTTACCGGTGCAGCTCAGATAGCATCTGCCAATGCCGAACGTCAGAAGGTTAAGAACATGACCTTGTCCGGATCCTCTTCCTCCAGTAAGGGTGGAGCTCGCGTTGCAACTGGTCGCCAGGAAGGTGGTAAAATTGATGTCCGTCGTGCCCAGGATGGTAAACTCTTTCCGGGTGCTGATTACGATCCTGATGCCCGAGGCTTCATAGATCGTCCCACGGTAATAGTAGGAGAGGGACCGGTCGGTCAGTCTCGGGAGTGGGTGGCAAGTAATGCTGCAGTCGAGAATCCCACGGTTGCTCCTATACTCAATCTACTCGATCAGGCCCAGCAAGCCGGTACTATCCGTACACTTGATCTTAATCAGGTGATTCGGGCACGGATGGCCGGTTTCTCCTCGGGTGGATCTGTCGATAAGTCGCTTTCGGTTCCTCCTGATAACTTTAATCCGGATATTGGTGTTACCCTTCCACCTGAATTAATGCGGAGATTGGCCATGGCTGTTATCTCAATTGAAGAAAATGGAGTGTCTGCTCCAATTGTTCTTTCCGAGATTGATAAGAAGCGGGCGCTTCTTGAACGCTCTCGTTCCATTGGTTCAAAAAACGATTAACTTTTAGAATATGAAAATTATTAATACGGCCTCTGGTCTGGCCTATCAGCTAACTTCTGGTACACAACTTAAAGTTGAACGTCCTAATCTGTTCTTTAATGAGTATGGTGAGCAGACATTTCCTTTAGATTTACCGGATACAGATCTTAACCGTAAACTTACCGGTTACTCTGACATGCTTGCCAATCGCAAGAAACCTTTTGCTAACATTCAGGCGACTATTCAGGATGGAGAGTATTTTATGCCTTGTAGACAGGCTATTTTAGGTGCTCAACGAAAAAAGAGTATATCCACCTCCTTTTACATGAACGAGGGATCCTTTCTGTCCAGGATATCGAAGACTTCTTTGGCAGAAGTGTTTGGAACTGAGACAATACCAGGGGTATCGACTGTCACTCAAGGGATTTCATTTTGTAAGTCACTACTTGATAACTCTAATCCGCATTTTGCTATTTTTCCTATCTTGGTTGAACTCGATGGGCAGCGTCGATTTTGTAACCGGATGAACTACATGGATGTAAATGGAAAAGTAGTGACTTCTACATCCGGAGTTTTGGGCTTTTATAATGAATTTCCACGTTCTGAGACAGTTAATGACAGTCCTGTTAAGTTGGAACCGGGTTATTATATGACTCCTTTTATTCGTTCCTCTTATCTTCTTCAGCGCATCATGTCGTATTTTGGGTATACTCTCCAAGAGAATTTTTTCACTCGAACTGAGCCGTTCAAAGATATGGTCTTTGTAAATAATACGATTGATTCTTTGGTGAATGGTTCAATCTTGCTTGCTCACTTAGTTCCTGATTGTCTGTGTAGTACAATTCTGAATGTGTATCGAAAGAAGTTTTGCTGTGAATTTGTATCGGATGAATCGAATATGACAGTAAGTATTGAACTCTTTAATGAAATCATGTCCTCCAAAGCAGAGTACGATCTTAGTTCTATGCTTACGGCGTATCCAATAGTTGATGTACCTGAGTATAAACAGATAAAACTCTCTTCTGAGAAGGTCATTCAGGATGGAGACTCATTTGATTCTATAATTGATTTGAAGGCTAAGTATCCGGAAGCATTTTATGATCCGGATGATGGCGCTTTTTACAGATGGGGATATGACAGTACTGATAGAATTCTGCAGAAGGTTGCATCTGCTACGATCCCTTATTACATCGGAGGTAGTTTAAAGACTAAAGAAATTACTTGTCCGGATTGTGCCTATTCTATTGTTTACGGTGCATATGATGATATTACTGCTCAGGACTATCGTAGGGGAGTGGAGCGTGGTACTTTGGCACCCTATATTGGAGACGGGCGCTGTCTGAATTCTACACTAAGACTTCCTGGTGCCAACGATGAAGGAGAACCTCAAACTCCTATTACGACATCAGATGACGGACAAGCACCTATTCTCGTATTTGTTTGTAAGGATGGAGAATCTTGTAAGGGGACAAATCATACCAATAATGGTAAATGGAAATATTCCTTATTGTATCCTGGACCTGATGGAATATTTGAACGCTTTTATAGGACATTGGATGATTTACTACGTAATTCGTTGATGCCTGTTAAGGCGGAACTTCTTTTATCTGATTCTCTGAAAAATCGTATAAATGCTCATCATAAAGTTCTCCTTCAGGGGCAGGAACTTCTTGTCAATAAGCTCTGCTATCATTTGGGAGGGGATAATGCTCCGGTAGAGTCCGAGTTTCTTACTACACACTTATATGAGCCTGTCCAAAGTGCTGTTTCTGAGTCAGATATTCTTGTTGAGAATAAGACGTATAAATGGAAGATTCTTCGTTCGACTACGATTATTACAGAGCAGGAGTATAATGATTCTCCTGTTCAAATTGGACAGTTCGATCCTCGGGGAGCATCCCCTCTTCCTGCTATTTATCCAATGCCGCCAACTGAGGTGCAATATAATCAAGGAGGTAATTATTATCATCGGGAATATGCACACTATTACGTAGAGCGAGGTTCGAATTCTAAAGTATATTATAAAGTTGACTGGTATCTTACTCCTGTATTATATTCAACTCCTGACTCGGATCATTCTCGTCCGACTTGAGAATTTTTTGTCCTTTTCATTTTTGTTTCTCACTCTTATTTTTGTTACATAAAATATTTGCTATGACGATTCTTCAACAACCTGATGTGCTTTCTTTGAGTGGTAATATTGCTCCGTTTCGTATAAATTCAGCAAGCCCGGTCTTATTTACGTTAAGACAAGGCTCTGAGGAGATATTATCACATCGTTATGCTCCTGGACAGGATGGGTATATTACTATTGATATTCGTGATATTGTTCATGCCCGTCTTTCTTTCTTGCTTCAAGAGTCTTCAACGGTTTATGTCCAACCTTCTTTAGCGGCCACCTTTACAGCTGTTATTGATGGTACAGAGGTCAATTTTCGTGTTGTTCGTGCTGGAGTCGATAGGCTTACGGATACCACTTCTAATTTTCTCACACAAAACTTCCTTTCTTGGCAACCTTCGGTTAAGCCAGTTACATATTATTCCCCGGAATTTCTTACTTACTATGCAATCCTCCCTTGCAAAGCAAAACTCCGTGCCTATTTTACTGATAGCTCTGGAAATATGATCTCACAGCAAGATCTTGAACTATACACCTTTGCTTCCGGTAATGCCTATACTATTCCATTGCAATATGCGATAGTTGCAGGTCGGTTGGGGCATAAACTACCTGCCTATTATGATGTTTGGATAGAAAACAACTCTTCAGAGCGTTTAACATATATACAACGGTATTATGCATCCGATATGCGCTCGGAGCAAGAGCAATGGATTCTATTCGAAAACTCACTTGGAGGAATTGATACTTTTCGTGCTTATGGTACAACTGATTTTATAGGTGAACACACACATAATATTGCGGAAGTTGAAGATATAGCTTTTGAGTATCGGGTAGACACAGAGCGGAAATTTCAAAAAAATACAGGGCATCTTAATCGGAAAGAACGGCAGTGGTTACTTGATTTCTTTCCTTCTGAGGTGAAGTATATTTATTCAGGTTCTGCTTTGCGACGCATAGTTGTCGTAGAAAGTAATGTTACTTATACTGACCGAGAACTTCCGAGTCATTACACGTTTACTTATCGTTATGCAGACGCTCGTCCATTATTGAATCTTCCCAGAACTGATATTCCTACTGAAGTACTTAATATTACAGTACCCGAAGTCGGTTCTTTTACGGTGCCCCCTCGACTTGTTGAATTTTCTCGCTTATCACTAACTGAGGGGGCACTATTTCCTGTCCAGCAACCTTATTCAGAAGAATGGAATACTACCACAGCAGGTGCTTTGGAAGAATATATTTCAAATAGAATTTACGCAAAATACAATGCTGCTTGGAGTAAGCAGATATACTTAATAAGAAGGAATGATAAGACTCCTCCAACTGAAGAAAATGCTTACTCTGCCTTGGAAGCTGATAATAGGTTTCTTACTAAGGAAGAAGTTCCTGACTCCTACTTCACGAAGAAAAGATCTCCTGATGGACAAGAGTACTTGCATACGAATTATCCACTTGTACTTGAAAGGTATGCTGTTTTTGGGCATGGTGATACTCCTTATCTTCCTTCCATGTTTGAAGAGATTCCTTTGGATCAGCAGACTTTGGGCTGGAAGGATGGGGTAATTACTGTGTTAGGAGGTGGAGGTTCTGACTTCGATGAATTGGCCATGTGGGGTGTCCTCGGTAAAGAAGGTGTTCAGCAGATCGACAAGTCACATTTGTCCAGTGCTCTTGCCGGATATGCGACAGAAAAATTTGTCACAGATAAAGGCTATATCACTTCCTCCGCTCTTACCGGCTACGCTACGGAGACCTTCGTCAGAGAGAATTTTGTAACCCTTGCCGGTGCCCAGGAGATTACCGGTGAAAAAGATTTCACCGGCGGACTGAAAGTAAACGGTGGCCTGCTCGATTACGATCCGACCGAAAGAGTTTGGAAACTGAACGGTAATATGCTGATCTCAGGTAACATCACTTTCGGCTGGGACAATGGAACATACACAGCTCCGACCCTTCTTGATCTGCTGCCTTATGATCCGGCTACCCTGTCAAAAGAGGGTGGCCGGCTGTCAGTAATCGGCAGTGCCGGTTCAAGCTTCGACGAATCCGCCATGTGGACCGCACTCTTGAAAAGTGGTTCTCAACAGATCGACAAATCACATCTGGGTACAGCTCTTGCCGGATATGCAACAGAGAACTTTGTAAATACGAACCTTAATG
>CXQE01000099.1_pt1 | contig 29523 bp, 20 predicted proteins | sample 591101 | NCBI WGS metagenome assembly CXQE01 (sample SAMEA3491287, study PRJEB9169) | human gut metagenome | biome: ENVO:mammalia-associated habitat; material: ENVO:feces | place: Bangladesh | collected 2010-04-07 | reverse complement strand
AAACGTTCGGCAAACGAGAGGGAGACTTCGTCTGTCCTGATACGCAAACGGGCTACCTGTTCGACTTCCGACATCAACTGATTGGCATCCACCTGAGTCACATGAAAGTCATACATTCCGGATTCTATCTTCGACATATCCAGAATATCGTTAATCAGTTGAAGCAAAAGTTCGGTATTGGTTTCGATAATACCGGCATACTCCAGCATTTCTTCTTTATCTTCTACCATAGAAAGCAGATTCGAGAAACCGACAATGGCATTGAGAGGAGTACGTATCTCATGACTCATATTAGCCAGAAAGGCCGATTTAAGCTGATTGGCTTCCTCGGCTTTCAGCTGCGCTTCTTTCATTCGCTGATGGGCTCTTTTAAGAATATGAATATAATAGCCTACGGCACTGACCACCACCAGCAGCAAGACAACAGTCATCAGAATCTCCTTCTTATACTGCTCGAAGAAGCTGACAGGCAGATTGATGTACACAGCCTCTTTCGGATAAAGGGAAACCGGTATGTCATACGACTGCAAAGCCGGATAACAGAGGTAAGCAGCAGGTTTTCCTCCGAGAGCGGGAGGAATGTCTCGCGGAAACTCACCTTCCAGGACACGATGAATCAGCTGTAACAATGAATCGCCGAAGGACTCCACTGAAACATAATATCCTCCGGCGAAAGTATTGTTGGACAGATCCTCGGGAGCCAACAAAAACAGAGGGGAATGTACGAAGCGAGTAATAATCTCCTGAATATGATCGAACAGATAATTGTTATCATCCTGGTTATGAGTCTCGAACCAGGAATAATAAATGAGTCCCGTGGTTTTATCATAACTCTTCAAGGTATCGAGTAACATCTCGGTAGAAATATTCCTGGTGGACAGCTGTTCAAAGGCCAACTCCGGAAAAGATCCGGTCATTGCCTGCTCTACATCTCCGCGAACTGCCTCACTGATGTATCTGTCGTCTGAGATGAAAGCCAGACGCTTCATATCCGGCATCAGCTGCCGCATCAGTCCGATGGTTTCTTTCACATAATATACTTGCCCCAGAGTAGTCACGTTATATCCTTTCCGCCATTCATAAGCGGGGACAGTATTCGATTCGGTCAGCTCTTCGTGTGAAAGTAAGATGTCGAGTGTAGCCGGCAGACGGTCGCGGGTGTTGGTAATGATGACCGGTACATCTTTCCAGACATCATCAAAAAGTTCACGGCAAACAATCCATCCCGGATCGCCGATAAAGACGATCAGTCGGGGAGGCACATCGTATTTCCGCCGTAACTGCTCTACTACGGCTGCTGCTTCTTTACGGTTACACAAAGCGGGCACCGAAAGGGACTCGGCCTTTACGGAGATATTCTTCTTTTGCAGGGCTTGGTGCGTATACCAGAACACATCCTTTGCCCATGGAAGGTTGAAATTGATAGAATTTAGAAACAATACGTCTTCCCTTGTTTTATCTGCATGGGCAGATAGCCGGGAATGAACAGCTCCCAACAATATAAGAAGGAGGCAAAGGCATCTGAATGGTGTCTGTTTCATTTGTATGTTCGTTTCTTTTGAGCGGAAACAAAGGTATGACTATTTCTCCGTATACGAAAAAAGGTACTCTGTTATTTTTAGAGTACCTTTCTGTTTTTATCTTCGTAAGAAGTGGATCTTATACATTTTTCAGGGAAGCAATACTTTCCTTGAGCGACTGGATGATGCTTTCGGCATCCGCCTGTTTCTTGCGCTCCATCTCGATAACGGCTGCCGGAGCGTTATTTACAAACTTTTCATTGCTCAATTTCTTTAAAACTCCCTGCAAGAAACCTTCTTTGTGTTTCAGCTCGGCTTCCATGCGTGCTATCTCGGCATCGACATCGATCATATTGCCCAAGGGCACCGCAAATTCAGTGGTTCCTATCATGAACGAAGAAGCTCCGTCGGCCTTTGCGTCCACTACCTCGATGGCAGACAGATTACACATTTTACGAATGACAGGATTCATCTTTTCTACCGGATTGGCTCCGACTACCTGCAATTCAAGCGGTTCTTTCAATGCGATATTCTTCTGCAAACGAATGGTACGTACACTGCTGATGATTTCTTTGGCTGTTTCGAACTGCTGGAGAAATTCTTCGTTTACCTCTCCCGGTTCTCCCAAAGGCTGTACCATCAGGCTTGCACCCGGTTCACGCTCGCGCAACTGCTGCCACAACTCTTCCGTAATAAACGGCATGAAAGGATGGAGCATAGCCAGCAGACGTTCGAAAGCACTTAACGTCATCGAGTAAATGAATCCGTTAACGGGCTGTCCGTAAGCCGGCTTCACAATCTCGAGCAACCATGAAGAGAATTCGTCCCAGAAGAGTTTATAAATCAACATCAATGCTTCGCTCAGACGATATTTGCTAAACAAATCGGCAACTTCGACAGCAGCGGCATCCAGTCTCTGGTCAAACCACTGTACAGCCAGGTGAGCATCTGCCGGAATATCGATTGTTCCCATTCCGTTCTCCCAACCTTTCACCAATCGGAAAGCATTCCATATCTTATTGCAGAAATTTCGTCCCTGCTCGCAAAGCGCGTCATCAAAGAGAATGTCATTTCCGGCAGGAGCCGAGAGCATCATGCCCATACGTACACCATCTGCTCCGTACTTTTCAATCAATTCCAACGGATCGGGCGAGTTACCGAGTGACTTAGACATTTTACGTCCCAGTTTATCGCGAACGATACCCGTGAAATATACATTCTTGAACGGCATTTTTCCTTCATATTCGTAACCGGCCATAATCATACGGGCTACCCAGAAGAAGATGATATCCGGTCCGGTCACCAGATCGCTTGTCGGATAGTAATAATTGATTTCTTCATTACCCGGATTATTGATGCCGTCAAACAGAGAGATAGGCCATAACCAGGAAGAGAACCAAGTGTCCAGGCAGTCTTCATCCTGACGAAGATCGGTCATCTTCAAGTTAGGATTGCCAGTCTTTTCCCGAGCCAGCTTCAAGGCTTCCTCATCCGTCACAGCTACCACATATCCGCCTTCGGGCAGGAAATATGCCGGGATGCGGTGTCCCCACCACAATTGACGGCTGATACACCAATCCTTGATATTCTCCATCCAATGACGGTAGGTATTCTTATACTTGGCAGGATAGAATTTAATATCATCCTTCATCACCGGTTCAAGAGCGATCTGGGCCAGATGTTCCATCTTGAGGAACCATTGCATAGACAACTTCGGTTCGATGACCACGTTGGTACGCTCTGAATATCCCACTTTGTTGGTGTAAGCCTCTGTCTTCTCCAGCAGTCCGGCTGCTTCAAGATCCTTCTCAATCTGCTTACGGACGTCAAAGCGATCCATACCGATATACATTCCGGCAGCTTTGCTGATCGTACCGTTATCATTGAATATATCGATACTCGGCAAATTATATTTTTCGCCCAGCATATAGTCGTTTACGTCATGTGCCGGAGTCACTTTCAGGCAACCGGTACCAAATTCGATATCCACATAGTCATCTTCGATAACAGGAATCACACGGCCTACCAAGGGAACTATTACTTTCTTTCCTTTGAGATGCTGATTCTTCGGATCGTTCGGGTTGATACACATGGCCGTGTCACCCATAATCGTTTCCGGACGGGTAGTGGCAACCACTGCATATCCGTCTTCTCCTTCAATCTTGTATCTCAGGTAAAACAGCTTTCCATGTTCTTCTTTATAAATCACCTCCTCGTCCGACAGGGCTGTCAGTGCTTTCGGGTCCCAGTTAACCATACGTACTCCCCGGTAGATAAGTCCCTTATTATAGAGATCGACAAATACCTTCAGCACACTTTCACTGCGCTTTTCATCCATAGTAAAAGCCGTACGGTCCCAGTCACACGATGCACCTAACTTACGAAGCTGCTTCAGGATGATACCACCGTGTTCGTCTGTCCATGCCCAGGCATGCTTCAGAAACTCGTCACGGCTCAGATCGGTTTTCTTAATACCCTGTGCGGCCAACTTATTCACTACCTTGGCTTCGGTAGCAATAGAGGCATGGTCGGTTCCCGGCACCCAGCAAGCATTCTTACCTTCCATACGTGCACGACGAACAAGAATATCCTGAATGGTATTATTAAGCATATGTCCCATGTGCAACACACCGGTGACGTTAGGGGGCGGAATGACGATGGTGTAAGGTTCACGTCCATCGGGTTTCGAACTGAATAATTTATGGTCCAGCCAATACTGATACCACTTCCCCTCCACGTCAGCAGGGTTGTACTTACTTGCTAATTCCATGTTATATCTATCTATTTTATTAGTTTATTGCGAAAGATTGGCGCAAAATTAATAAAAATAAGTAGAATATAGGGGCAGGAATATGTACTTTTGTTCCCCGAAAGGAAGAAGAAGCAATGAAAAACAGGAAACGAATCATACGGTACTCTGTTTTAGGGACTTTAATAGCCCTTGTCTGGCTCACTCAGATGCTCCCGGCATTGGGCGAAGGGTATGCCCGTACGGCCTATCCGGTCATTTCATATATCTTGTCCGGTTTTTCGAACATTATCCCCTTTGCATTGGGTGACTTATTTATAGCACTGAGCATTGGAGGAATGATCGCCTATCCGTTTTATGCACGAATCCGACTGAAATTAAGCTGGAAAAAAATACTGAGAAGGGATGTGGAATATTTGCTATGGATCTATGTTTGGTTCTATCTGGCATGGGGACTCAACTATTCACAAAAGAATTTTTATGAACGAACCGGAATTCCATATACTGCCTACACTCCTGAGATTTTCAATGAATTTGTAGACAACTATATCTCAAAACTGAACAAATCGTATGTGCCGGTCAATCGGATCGATAAAGAAGTAATCCGCAAAGAGGCAGTCCGACAATATAACCTGATCAGTGATACACTAGGTATACACCGTCCCCCACACTCCCGTCCTCGGGTAAAAACCATGATGTTCACTCCATTGATTTCGATGGTGGGCGTGACGGGTAGCATGGGACCTTTCTTCTGTGAGTTCACACTGAACGGAGACCTGCTTCCCCCACAATATCCGGCAACCTATACTCATGAGCTGGCACATTTGCTAGGTATCACCAGCGAAGCGGAAGCAAACTTTTATGCATATCAGGTCTGCACCCGCTCCGTAAATAAAGAAATCCGTTTCAGCGGTTATTTTTCTATTTTAGGCCATGTACTTGCCAATGCCCGCCAATTGATGACAGAAGAGGAATATAAAAAGTTATTCGGCAGTATACGTCCGGAAATCATTGAGCTGGCCAGAAAAGACCAGGAATACTGGATGGCAAAGTATAATCCGCTTATAGGTGATATTCAGGACTGGATATATGATTTGTATCTGAAAGGGAACAAAATAGAAAGTGGACGTAAGAACTATTCGGAAGTGATCGGTCTGCTGATTTCATATAATGAATGGAAAAAAGAATCAAATAAATAATAAACATGCATACAAGAGAAGAACAAATGGAAGCGTTCGGACGCTTTCTGGACATCCTCGACGAACTTCGGGTAAAATGTCCATGGGACCGCAAGCAGACTAACGAAAGCCTGCGCCCCAACACTATTGAAGAAACTTACGAACTTTGCGACGCATTAATGCGGAACGACAAAAAAGATATCTGCAAAGAACTGGGAGACGTCCTGCTGCACGTAGCTTTTTATGCTAAAATCGGTTCCGAAACCGGTGATTTCGACATGAAAGATGTATGCGACAAACTTTGTGAGAAATTGATATTCCGTCATCCCCATGTATTCGGGGAAGTAAAAGCAGAAACAGCCGGACAAGTATCCGAAAACTGGGAACAATTGAAACTGAAGGAGAAAGACGGCAATAAAAGTGTGTTAAGCGGTGTACCTGCTGCTTTACCCTCACTTATAAAAGCTTACAGAATACAGGACAAAGCACGCAACGTAGGATTCGATTGGGAAGAAAGAGAGCAGGTTTGGGATAAAGTAAAAGAAGAAATAGCCGAATTTCAGGTGGAAGTAGCCAATATGGATAAGGATAAGGCAGAAGCAGAATTCGGAGATGTCATGTTCAGCCTCATCAATGCTGCCCGACTTTATAAAATCAACCCAGACAATGCATTGGAACGTACCAACCAAAAATTCATCCGACGATTTAACTATCTGGAAGATCATACCATTAAAGAAGGTAAAAATCTAAAAGATATGAGCCTGGATGAAATGGATGCCATCTGGAACGAAGCTAAAAAGAAAGGATTATAGTCCGACACCCCCCGGATTCAAAAAAAGATGAGGGTATGTCACCACTCACCACAGAGTCTTGATACACCCTCATCTATATAATGATTTGCTAAAAGGATAAGCTATTTCCTCTTTCCCTGTGGACGTTCGTTTCCACCTTTATTATCACGTACCCCTTTCAGCAGTTCGCGGTGGAAACGCATCTCGGCTCTTTGCACCAGATAAATTTTCTTGCACGAAAGGATTTTCTTAAACTTCTCAAAATAAGTCTTATCCAGCCGGTCCGAAGCGATGCGGGCATCATAAACTCCTTCCAGGATTTCTCCGTATTGAGTGTCGGTAGTCTTTTCATCTTTACCGCTACGAAGCAATTTCCATGCTTCGTCATTCAATTGCTTTTTCCGATCCTGCAGTTCAAAATAAACCGGAAAAAACTTCGCAGCCTCTTCTTGAGTCAGGCCAGCTTTTTCTGTTATAAATGCTTGTTGTTTGGCCCTGAATTCTTTGGGTGACAAATGTTGATTAGGACTTCCCACAGCACGCAGCGCAGGGGTAAAGCCACAAACTATAATCAATAGAATAATCAGTTTCTTCATTTCGCTTTATTAAATCAGTTTAGTTTACTTATTCGGCTGTCGCATCACTAAGGTAGACGTACAATGAGTAATCGTCCAACATCGAGCGATCTAATGCTACATCAATATATTCATCCGAAACCACTTCTGTCGCTGCTTCATTTGCAGTGAGATGATCACCGGCAGTTGTCGGTTGGTGGTTCGAAGAAGCTACACGGATGATCAATGCAGCCCCTATAAACATAGCCGCCATATAGAGCAAGGGCTTCATCCTGATCCACATCGTGGGTTGCTTCACTTCTTCAAAGGCAGGACCTTCTTTTTCCGGCAGTTTCCCCATGACCTCTGAAGTCAAGTTTTCAAAGTACCCTTCAGGCACTTTAAAGGAATTCTTCTTCCCCACTTTCTTCAATATGTTATCTTCTTCTTTCATACGTTCTTCTCCTCTCTTCTTCTTAGACATTGTACATATTAAAAGGTTTAATTGGCCTCTTCCAAAAACTTCTCGATTTTTTTCACGGCATGATGGTAAGAAGCTTTCAAAGCTCCGACTGAAGTGCCGAATATCTCCGACATCTCTTCATACTTCATCTCCTGATAGTATTTCAGGTTAAACACCATCCGCTGCTTCTCAGGAAGGGTCAGCAGTGCTTTCTGAAGCAAAAGTTCTGCACGATCTCCCGAAAAGTAAGGATCACTCTCCAGTTTCTGGGTGACATCGGCCTCCGGATCGTCAATGGCGACCGTATTCATAGCCCGCTGTTTATTCAGGAAAGTGATACATTCGTTCAGGGCAATACGGTAAAGCCAGGTAGATAGCTTTGCCTCAGCCCGGAAATAATCAATGTTTATCCACGCCTTAATGAAAGTGTTTTGAAGAAGATCATTGGCATCATCGTGTGAAAGCACCATCCGCCGGATTTGCCAGTATAACTGTTCGCTATATTGTGAGACAATCCTTTCAAATCCCTGCTTCTGTGTTCTCTCATCCTGAAGGAGCGCCAAAACCTCTCGTTCATTATAAGGGTTCATAGGTTCGTTTGTAATTCGTATATGTTATTTTAGACAATTCTATTCAGCAATAGTTTAATCACTTCCCCGGAATTAAAGACTTATACACAAATTTTCTTTTGCCAGAATCGTATTCGGGAATACCGCCGAAGCTTCTTTCAGCAAAATACTCTCGTCTTCGTAACGGGCAGAAAAGTGACCGATTACCAACTGGCGTACCCCGGCCTCCAAAGCTATCCGTGCCGCCTGAGCAGCTGTAGTATGATAGGTTTCTTTGGCACGTGCCAACTCTGATTCGGCAAAGGTCGCTTCATGAAAAAGTAAGTCGACACCGGAAAGTTGTTCCACTATTTCCGGCCTAAAAATCGTATCGGAACAATAGGCATACTTTCTGGGAGGATCCGAAGGCCGGGTCAAACGTGTATTGGCAATCACTTCTCCCTCGGGAGTCACGTAATCAGATCCATTCTTTATCCGGTTTAGTTCGTAAACAGGCACCTTATAAAAATCGACCATATCACGTATAATATGATTAGGGCGTGCTTTTTCGGCAAACAGAAAGCCACAACAAGGAATACGGTGCTGAAGCGGAATAGTAGTGACCGTCATCGAACGATCTTCGTAAACCACTGAAGTCTGTCTGGTATCGAATTCATGAAAAATGACTTTATAGGCCAATGTATGGCAAAAGAAATTGAGCATGGGAGTCAACAACTCTTCCAATCCTTTTGGAGAATGAATGTGTAATTCAGCCGTACGTCCCAGTAACCCGAAAGTGGAAATAAGTCCCATCAATCCGAAGCAATGGTCACCATGCAGATGCGAGATAAAGATATGATTCAACCGTGAGAATTTCAACCGTGATTTACGCAATTGCATTTGTGCTCCTTCTCCGCAATCGATCATAAAAAGTTTATCACGCAAATTAACTACCTGTGAAGTAGCAAAATGCCGGATAGTAGGCAATGCGGACCCGCAACCCAATATATGTAATTCAAATTTTTCCATCTTTCAAACTGTATCTGCAAAGATAGACAATTAAAATTCAGTGCAAAGTCTCACCGAATAAAAAAATAATGAAGGGTTCTGCCAAGATACAAAAAAGAAAGGGTACTCCTTTGCAGGAATACCCTTCAGTTTATCTGAGAAAATATGAATTACTTCTTACCTTCCAACTGTTCTTTCAGAGCAGCCAAAGCATCGATATCACCCAGAGTTGTAGAAGCAGCCTGGTTCTGGATAGCAGGAGTTTCTTCTCTCTTAGAAGATTTCTTTGCGTTAGAAGCAGCCTTCTTTTCAGCTCTTTCTTCTGCCTTAGCAACATCTTCGAAAATGCGGCTGTGAGACAAGATGATTCTCTTAGCATCTTTATTGAACTCGATCACTTTGAATTCCAGTTTCTCGTCCATCTGAGCCTGTGAACCGTCTTCTTTAACGAGATGTTTCGGAGTAGCGAAACCTTCAACACCGTAAGGAAGAGCAACTACAGCGCCTTTATCCAGCATTTCGATAATTGTACCTTCGTGTACGGAACCTACAGTAAATACTGTTTCGAATACATCCCAAGGATTTTCTTCAAGTTGTTTGTGACCAAGGCTCAAACGACGGTTTTCTTTGTCGATTTCCAATACCTGAACTTCGATATCAGCACCAATCTGAGTAAATTCTGACGGGTGTTTAACCTTCTTAGTCCAAGAAAGGTCAGAGATGTGGATCAGTCCGTCAACACCTTCTTCGATTTCTACGAATACACCGAAGTTAGTGAAATTACGAACCTTAGCAGTATGCTTAGAACCTACAGGATACTTCTCTTCGATAGTTTCCCATGGATCTTGTTTCAGTTGTTTGATACCCAAAGACATCTTACGTTCTTCGCGATCCAAAGTCAGAACTACAGCTTCTACTTCGTCACCGACTTTCATGAAGTCTTGTGCAGAACGCAAATGCTGTGACCATGACATTTCTGAAACGTGGATCAGACCTTCAACACCCGGAGCGATTTCGATGAATGCACCGTAGTCAGCCATAACCACTACTTTACCTTTCACTTTGTCACCTACCTGAAGGTTCGGATCCAAAGCATCCCATGGGTGCGGAGTCAGTTGTTTCAGACCCAAAGCGATACGTTTCTTCTCGTCATCGAAGTCGAGGATAACAACGTTCAACTTCTGATCCAGTTCAACCACTTCTTTCGGATCGCTTACGCGGCCCCAAGACAGGTCAGTGATGTGGATCAATCCGTCTACGCCACCCAGGTCGATGAATACACCATAAGATGTGATATTCTTAACGGTTCCTTCAAGAACTTGTCCTTTTTCGAGCTTACCGATAATTTCTTTCTTCTGTTGTTCCAGTTCAGCTTCGATAAGAGCTTTGTGAGAAACAACCACGTTTTTGAATTCCTGGTTGATTTTAACCACTTTGAATTCCATTGTTTTGCCAACGAATACATCATAGTCACGGATCGGTTTCACGTCGATCTGAGAACCCGGCAAGAATGCTTCGATACCGAATACGTCAACGATCATACCACCCTTAGTGCGACACTTGATGTAACCCTTGATAATTTCTTCGTTTTCCAGAGCAGCATTAACGCGATCCCAAGAGCGAGTAGCGCGAGCTTTTCTGTGTGACAGAACCAACTGTCCTTTTTTGTCTTCCTGATTTTCGATGTATACTTCAACAGTATCACCTACTTTCAAATCAGGATTGTAGCGGAATTCATTCAAAGGAATGATACCGTCTGATTTGTAACCGATGTTCACAACAACTTCACGTTTGTTCATTGCGATTACAGTTCCGTCAACAACCTCACGGTCATTTACTTTGTTAAGCGTACCGTCGTAAGCTTTTTCGAGTTCTTCGTGGCTGGCACCAGCGAAGCTCTCGCCGTTTTCATACGCATCCCAGTTGAAGTCTTCAATAGGAGCAACGTTCTTTAAGTTTTCCATTAATAATTAATTGTTTAGTAATTCTTTAATTAAATAAGACATTATATTGATTATATAAATCGGGCGCAAAGATAGAACTATTTTCTTGAATTAGAAAAGAATAGCAAAAAAAATATCAAAAGGAACTACAATCGACATACCTCACATTAATCTCTTCAAAGCTGTGATGGAATCGGATACATATCGGTTGTCCGGTTCTATGGAACGCCAGTAACACAAACTGCCCAGTAAACGCTTCAAGTAAACGGGATCGGTAGAACCAATATGTTCCTGATGTCCGACCAACCCTTTTGTCAGGACGTAGTGCACATTCTTACGAATCTCCCGCTTCTTCACTTTAGGCAGAGTCATCTTCTTGCCTGAGCTAACCGATACTCCCGTAATAATCTTACGTTTATGTTCAGACAAGAAGCGGGTCTTTTTGACATTCATCGTGAAACCTTCTTCCCGAATAATCCTGTGGATTCGTACCAAAACTTCATCTTTCGGCAAATAATCACCCGAAAAGGTAAGATCATCGGCATATCTCGTATAAACCAACCCGTATTCACCGGCCAACGCCATCATTTTTTTATCCATCGGATAGGCTATAATATTACTGAGAGCCGGACTGGTAGGCGCTCCCTGCGGAAGAAAACATCTGAGACAACAAAGTTCCGCCAAAACTTTCGCGATGGAACGTGAGTACCCCATCTCCCTAAAAGCTGCTCTCACCCTGGGTGAACGTATGGAAGGAAAAAAGTCGTGAAGATCTACTTTTAATACATTCTTTCGCCCCAGATGCACCCGTGCATTATCGGATACGGACTTTCCCGGACAAAATCCGGTAACAGCGGGATGTATGTTAGCTAACAATAAAATACGGTGATAGATAGTTTGTTGCATGGAACGAAAATCACCTGCGGGAGCCGAAATATAACGAAATCCGCCACTTCTTTTCCGAACATGAAAACAGGTATATTGGCGCGGTATATAATCCAACACTTCCCTCAATCTGGATTCTTCGGTTGCCAGCAGATTGGCACACCACCTGATAGCTCCGTCATCGAACCGCCTCACACCGGTAGTTCTGACTCTCTTACTAAAAAGACCTTGGGAAAGCGGACCACTTGCTTTTTCTTTGGCATAAGGATTTTCACTGGCATAGTTACCGGCCCTCCACCTTTTATATCCTTCCTGATTTTTGCTTGAACGAATAATACGAACAACCATCCAACAGGTAACGACAATCACAATACCCAAAAGTAGTTCCATCCTTATACATTATAATATATAGAAGCAATAAAAGAAGAGGATGAGAGTATTTACTTTTCTTTATTATGAGTATCTTAATAAAGAAACCAGAAAGAACCTGAGTTCATGAGGCGACTGCACCTCTTTTTTGCTAAATCTTTATCTCATCCTCTTGACCGCAAAGGTAGAAATATTCTTCTCTGCTAACAAAAATAGTAAGAATAAAGTTAGCGGTTAAACAGCTCGAACGTAAACTTGCAGCCGACCTCGGTATACTTCCAGTTCTCACTACCTACAAAAACGCCAAAATCAAAGATGTGAGTACCGATTCCATATCCCAATTCCACATACGGCTGAAGATGGGGTACTGACAATATACTCGCATACAACCGCTCGTTCTGTACATAACGTGTGTATTTAATCAGATGTTTTAATAATAGGAAAGGAGCTTCATAAGTAAAATGTCCCCGTATATATTTCCGTGAAGCATTATACCAACGACGGTCGAGAAGCTGAAATACTCCTCCGATTTCGTCATTCCAACCTTCAGGAAGATTACTTCGGGTAAAGTTATTAAAGTCGACAAAATACATTTCTTTCTGATTGGTAAACATACCAAATCCAAAACGATAATAGATATTACGCATCAGTCCCAAGGGTATATGATGCTGCAAATCAAACTCCAAACGTTCATATTGTCCGGTACTGCCAAATACCCCCTTGATTCCCCTCTCCCAGTCTATCGAAAAAGTGGGATACTTAGAACGGAGATTAATCTTACGGTGTCCGTTCATGTAATAGTATAAACAAGGGGTCCACTCCAACCGAACCCGAGGGGCAAAACTCAAATAGGTATTCCTGATTTTGTTCTGGATATCTTCATTGAGTGTCTCCCGACTCTTTGTCAGTGGAACCAACTTAGAGGACTTTACCGCCTTTCGCCTATGGGTAGATAAGCCTACACTTAACTCTAATCCATTAATAATCTCGATACTGTGTCGGAAGTTAAAATATAAATCGTAAAAGTAGTCCAAATGAATCTGATTAAAATCAAATACACTGTCGGGTATGGCTTTCAAATCATCAAGCACATCGCTACTGCAAATCCGGTTGCCGTTACCAAAGTCAATGTGAACAGCTCCCATCTTCTCGGGCAGGTAATTAAATTCGGTATTGACAGACCAATAGAATTCTTTTCGTGTAAAGTTGTAGCCCAACTTAGGTACCACACGCAATAGCCTATCATGCTTAAAAAGTCGGTTATATTTAAACGATTGCCTGTAGGAAAGCCCATTGCTCCCGCTATAACTCAACAAGAAAGGGTTGATAAGTGGTGAGCACTTCACGCTTCCCAGATTGGAGAGGTTCAATTTATAGTCACTGATCAGTACGTCTCCCACCTGTCCCCAAAACACCTGACTCTTACTCTTTGGTTTGATGTTGCGTTGAATGGTATCTTTACGCAACGCATCTTCTTTGTATAGTCTGCGCTCAGCCTCCGACAAAGGAATAGGCCTCAATGTTTCAAAATAAGCACTATCCGTATGGAAAGAGGTAGTCTCGCATTGCAAGTTATAAGAGTCTGAAAGATCATATTTACTTTTTCCTTTTATTCTCGCCCTCACCTTCTCTTTCCATTTATTCTGATTTTCTTCAAGCACAATATCGTGATAGTTGAGCGATGCCACATAAACTCCATTAATACGGTTACCCAAAAAATTAAACTGTCCTTCGACATTATAGCTGACCGGAAGAAACTCATCATCCTTTCCTACACGACCCATTTTTATCAGGCAACTGAACAATAGCAGTTCCGACCTGCCGGAAAAACGTATTTCGCGGACACTCCACACGTCACTACTCACAATCATATATCCACCCACCAACTGATCACTCTTACTTCTGGGGATAAACCGTATCTTATATTGTCGGTTGTCCGTCCCACCCATTATGGAATCGATCAGGTACTTATAATATTTCCGCCCGTTTTTGGCCAAAGGCGAAAGCAATCGGTCGTAAAGCAGCGTTGAAGAATAAAGATTGATATTGAAATACTCGAGCATCCCCGGTACTCCCCGGCTATTATGCACAGTGCCCATAGAAGCTTTCACCTTTTGGTCATAGATATTAGGAGCTGTAAAATGCAGATCACTATACGTCTCCACCATATACTGCCGTACACCTTTTTGAAGACGGAACATGGAAGGTACATACCGGAGAATAAAATTCTTTCGTTTGATGTCCATCGTACCTTTTATATATAGATCGGCCCGATAGTCGGTCACTAACTTTTCGTAAAAAGGAGCGAAAGTCATCACATTATTCAAAATAGAATCGGCAGAGATGGGACGATTGGTCTGAGGATCAAGAACAACGTTAGCCACTCCCTTTTGAACAAAACAGAGCGAGAATAACCAAAAACACCATATTAATATATTGCACCTCAAATACTAATCTCCTTATTGAAGGCAAATATAAAAAAAATCCGATTATGCGACTAATAAATTCATATTTTATAGTAATCTCCGGATAGGTAAAGTATACAAAAAAGTTCTTTCGCCCACAAACAAATAGGGGTGTACAAAGAAAAAACATATTTATTTTGCAAAATACCCCTATAAAAATAGGGGTATATTAGAAAAAACATATAATTTTGTGCCCAACAACCAATAAAAGAGACACCATCATGTCAAAAATGAGATTTTTCGCACTACAAGAGCTATCTAACAGAAAGCCCTTAGAAATTACTACTCCCTCTAATAAACTATCCGATTATTATGCCAGCCATGTATTCGATCGTAAGAAGATGCAAGAGTACCTTCCCAAAGAAGCATACAAAGCAGTAGTAGACGCTACCGAAAAAGGCACCCCTATCAGCCGAGAAATGGCCGACCTGATAGCCAACGGCATGAAAAGCTGGGCAAAATCGCTCAATGTGACACACTACACGCACTGGTTTCAGCCACTGACAGACGGAACGGCCGAGAAACATGACGGCTTTATCGAGTTCGGTGAAGACGGTGAAGTAATCGAACGTTTTTCCGGCAAATTACTGATCCAGCAGGAACCGGACGCTTCTTCTTTCCCTAATGGTGGAATCCGTAATACATTCGAAGCCCGCGGTTACACTGCATGGGACGTTTCGTCACCGGCTTTCGTAGTAGACACCACTCTTTGTATCCCGACGATTTTTATCTCATATACAGGTGAAGCACTCGACTACAAAACTCCATTATTAAAAGCATTGGCAGCCGTTGACAAAGCTGCTACCGAAGTATGCCAGCTTTTCGACAAAAATATCACCCGGGTATTCACCAATTTGGGTTGGGAACAGGAATATTTTTTGGTTGACACCTCTTTATATAATGCCCGCCCCGACCTTCGACTAACAGGACGCACCTTGATGGGACATTCTTCGGCCAAGGACCAACAGTTGGAAGATCATTACTTCGGTTCTATTCCACCACGCGTCACAGCTTTCATGAAAGAACTTGAAATAGAGTGTCACAAGCTGGGCATACCGGTAAAGACCCGCCACAATGAAGTCGCTCCCAACCAGTTTGAATTGGCTCCCATTTTTGAAAACTGTAATCTGGCGAATGACCACAATCAGCTGGTAATGGACCTGATGAAACGTATCGCACGCAAACATCATTTTGCTGTTCTTTTCCATGAAAAGCCCTACAATGGCGTTAATGGTTCGGGCAAACATAACAACTGGTCGCTCTGCACCGATACAGGCATCAACCTCTTTGCACCGGGTAAAAATCCAAAAGGAAACATGCTATTCCTTACTTTCCTGGTAAACGTATTAATGATGGTCCACAAGAATCAGGATCTGTTGCGTGCTTCTATTATGAGTGCCGGAAACAGTCACCGTTTGGGAGCCAACGAAGCACCTCCCGCTATCTTGTCCATTTTCCTGGGTTCACAACTGTCAGCTACACTCGATGAAATTGTCCGTCAGGTGACCAACTCAAAAATGACTCCGGAGGAGAAGACAACTTTGAAATTAGGTATCGGGCGTATACCCGAAATCCTGCTCGATACCACCGACCGTAATCGCACTTCTCCTTTTGCATTCACAGGAAATCGTTTTGAGTTCCGTGCCGCCGGCTCCTCAGCCAACTGTGCTGCTGCCATGATTGCCATAAATGCTGCCATGGCCAACCAGTTGAATGAATTTAAAGCATCGGTAGACAAACTGATGGAAGAGGGTATCGGTAAGGACGAAGCAATCTTCCGCATCCTGAAAGAAAATATCATAGCCTCCGAACCTATCCGTTTTGAGGGTGACGGCTACTCAGAAGAGTGGAAACAGGAAGCAGCCCGCCGCGGACTAACCAACATCTGCCATGTTCCGGAGGCCCTGATGCATTATATGGATAACCAATCGAGAGCCGTACTGATAGGCGAACGTATCTTCAACGAAACCGAACTCGCCTGCCGTCTGGAAGTGGAATTGGAAAAATATACCATGAAGGTACAGATTGAAAGCCGCGTATTGGGTGATCTGGCCATCAACCACATCGTCCCTATCGCTGTCAGCTACCAGAACCGTCTTTTGGAAAACCTTTGCAGAATGAAAGAAATCTTCTCTGAAGAAGAATACGAAGTAATGAGTGCCGATCGGAAAGAACTTATTAAAGAAATCTCTCACCGTGTATCTGCTATTAAAGTACTGGTACGCGACATGACAGAAGCCCGCAAAGTAGCCAATCACAAAGAGAACTTCAAAGAGAAAGCTTTTGCTTACGAAGAGACCGTACGTCCTTACCTGGAAAGCATACGCGACCATATAGACCATCTCGAGATGGAAATTGACGATGAAATCTGGCCGTTGCCCAAATACAGAGAACTGTTATTCACGAAGTAAGCCATACTTGATGTCTCCCCGTAAGAAGGTCCTTTTCAAAGATCTCTTATGGGGAGCTTTTCATTTCCCGGGTTTCCTCTACCCAACCCTACTTTCCTGCCGGCAAACATCCCAGCGTCTGTCAACAAAAGATTGAAAGAGATCAATGCTCAATTTGAAAGATAGATAAACCGGAGTTCCATATTGCGCTTCTTGCTCTCAGAAAGAGTATGCTCACTCTCCTAAATAGCCCGCCCGACTTCCAAAATGTAAAGCATACATAGCAAACTTTTCGATAAACTATTCTGTTTTTCATTTTTTCTTTCTACATTTGTGCTTTATAACACAGTTTTGCAACAGATATGGTAAAGATGAATTTGTCAGAAATAAACGTTCCCGAACGTATTGCAGAGATGTGGGCTCCTCTAAACGCAGAGCAAAGGGAGTTCCTGGCCAATAATTTCACCCTTCAAAATTACAAAAAGAATGAAACAATTTATTGTGAAGGTGAATCACCTACCTATCTGATGTGTCTGCTTAGCGGCAAAGTAAAAATCTATAAAGACGGTGTAGGAGGCAGAAGTCAGATTATACGCATGATAAAGCCTACAGAATATTTCGGTTACCGAGCTTACTTTGCCAAAGAAGACTATGTGACTGCCGCTTCTGCGTTCGAACCTTCAACCATCTGCCTGATTCCCATGAGTGCTATCATGACACTGGTAAGCCAGAACAATGACCTGGGTATGTTTTTCATTCGTCAATTGTCTATCGACCTCGGTATTGCCGATGAAAGAACCGTCAATTTGACCCAAAAACACATTCGCGGACGCTTGGCCGAATCACTGCTTTTCCTCAAAGAAAGCTATGGACTGGAAGAAGATGGCTCTACGTTAAGTATCTATCTTTCACGCGAGGATTTGGCTAACCTATCGAATATGACTACTTCTAATGCCATCCGTACATTATCCAACTTCGCAACCGAACGACTGATCACCATCGACGGACGAAAAATCAAGATCATCGACGAGGAAAAACTTAAGAAGATCAGCAAAATAGGATAAAAGCGCTTTGTCGCCATTCAATAACTTAACACACATTTATTACCATGAAAAAAGGAATTACTCTTTTTCTTTTGTCTCTGCTTTTCATCACCCCCGGATGTAAACAGTCAAAAGAAACCATCGTGAACGAATACAATATCGTTCCGTTGCCAAACCAAATGATTCCCCAACAGGGACGGTTCGAAATAAGTAAAAAAGTAAGAGTCATAACAACCGCTTGTACACCGGACGTACAAATCATTGCCGACAGCCTCATCAACCGATTGAAGCTGACATCAGGAATTACCATAAAGCAAACTTTCGAGAACGTAACGGACGAGCCTGTTATTCGTTTCGTGCCGCAAGACGGAATGCCCGAAGAGGGATATAAACTCTCTGTCACTCCTCAAAATATCACCCTTACAGCTTCTACCCCCAAGGGATTTTTCTATGCAGTGCAAACACTTTATCAGTTATTGCCACCCGTTGTATATGGTAATCAAAAGGTGAAGAACGCCGAATGGTCGGTACCGGCTGTCGAAATAGAAGATGCTCCGCGCTTTGCATACCGTGGTCTGATGCTGGACGTATGTCGCCACTTCTCCCCGGTGGAATATATATATAAATTCATCGATATGCTGGCCATGCACAAGATGAACACTTTCCACTGGCATCTGACCGACGACCAGGGATGGAGAATCGAAATCAAAAAATATCCTAAACTGACTGAGATAGGTTCCAAACGTAAAGAAACATTGGTAGATTATTACTATGTAAACTACCCGCAAGTCTTTGACGGCAAAGAGCATGGCGGATACTATACACAGGAGCAGATCAGAGCCATTGTAGACTATGCAGCCAGCAAATTTATCACGGTGATCCCCGAAATCGAGATGCCGGGGCATGCAATAGCAGCCATTGCTTCTTATCCGGAACTTTCATGTACACCGGACAGCACATGCGATGTGACAGGAACCTGGGGTGTATTTGAGCAGGTATTCTGCCCTTCAGACACCACTTTCCAATTCCTTGAAGGAGTGATGGATGAAGTTATGGATCTCTTCCCCAGCAAATACATCCATATCGGTGGTGACGAATGCCCGAAAACAGCCTGGATCAACAGTGAATACTGCCAGTCGTTGATCAAACAACTGGGACTGAAAGACGATGTTACCCCCAACGTTATCGATGGGAAGAAACATACCAAAGAAGAGAAGTTACAAAGCTACTTCATCACCCGCATGGAGAAATACTTGAATAGTAAAGGGCGTAACATCATCGGATGGGACGAAATTCTGGAAGGCGGACTGGCCCCGAATGCCACCGTTATGTCCTGGAGAGGAGTAGAGGGTGGATTAAATGCAGCCAAAGCCGGACACAACGCCATTATGACACCAAATCCATACGCATATCTGGATCAGTATCAGGAAGAACCGGAGATAGCTCCCGTCACCATCGGTGGATATAATACGCTTAAAAAGACTTACAGCTACAACCCTGTACCGGACGATGCAAACGAACTGGTGAAAAAGCATATCATCGGTGTACAGGGTAACATCTGGACGGAATACATGCCCGGCAATGACAACCGCGACTATCAGGCTTTCCCACGTGCAGTAGCCATCGCCGAAACGGGCTGGACATTGAATGCAAACAAAAACTGGAATAACTTTTGCCAACGCATGGTAGAAGACTTCCGTCGTATGGATGTGAAAAATGTCAAAGCTTGCCGCAATTTCTTCGATGTGAATATCAATACACATGTAGACGAAACTAATACGTTGAAAGTAGTACTGGAAAGTTTCTACCCCAATGCCGAAATTCACTATACAACAAATGGAAGCGTTCCAACAGTAGAATCTGCCATTTACAATCAGCCTTTCGCCTTATCCGGCGAGATGGACGTGAAAGCCGCTGCTTTCAAAGACGGAAAGATGTTGGGCAAGGTCAGTGGAAAGAAGTTGTATGGCAATCTGATCAGTGGTAAAAGTTTCACAGTGACTCCGCCCATCGGAGGGGCCAAAGGCGACATTTTTGGTGAAAATGATGTTCTCGGTACTGATATAAGCACTTTCGGACTGACCAACGGTAAACGTGGCAACATCGCTTCGATGACTCCGTGGAGCGGATTCCGGATGAACGACGCCTGCAATAAACTGGTATTTATCGTTGAATTCGAACAGCCTACTACTGTCAGCAAAGTGGTCTTCGGTTCGTTATACAACCCCGCATCAGTCATTCTCCCTCCCAGTGTAGCTACTGTCGAGACCTCTTCCGACGGACGGAAGTATGATAAAATGGCAGAAGCTTCCTTCAAACGGAACTATCCTGAAAGAGGCAGAAAGGCATTCACTGATACATTAGGCTTTGCCCCCAAAGAAGTCAAGTATATCAAAATCACTCTTCAAAATGGTGGTACTTTACGAAACGGTATTGATTTCGTGAAAGACCCGAATGAAAAAGATGTGGTTCAGGCTAACATCTATTTGGACGAAATAGAAGTATATTAACGACCACATCATACTCCACAAAAACGCGGAGGACACAGAGTATTATTCCATTTCTGAAAATATAAACTCTGCGTCCTCCGCTTTATTTCCGGACACAATTACTGTCCAAAGAGACAACTGCGTCCGGAATATCTTTGTAGTTTTTTACAAATCTTAGATCAATCCCTTTTCAGACAGATAGCGTTCAGCTTCAATAGCAGCTTTACATCCGCTTCCGGCTGCTGTAATAGCCTGACGATAATGCGGATCAGCTACGTCACCCGCAGCAAATACTCCGGGTACCTTGGTACGAGGACTGTCACCGTCGGTGGTAATATATCCCACTTCATCAGTATCCAGATAGGGTTTAAAGATGTCCGAATTCGGTTTATGCCCGATAGCAAGGAAGAAACCGTCGATAGGTAATGAATAGCGTTCTTCATCGGGCTCCTCCCAACGTTTCACAAGATTCATACCTTCTACACCGTTCTCACCGAAAAGACCAACTACATTATGCTCAAAAAGTACTTCAATCTTATCATGTTTCCTCACACGCTCCTGCATAATTTTCGAAGCACGGAGATAAGGCTTGCGCACAACCAGATAAACCTTGGAAGCGAGTCCGGCCAAATAGATCGCTTCTTCACAAGCAGTGTCACCACCACCTACCACAGCAACCACTTTCTTACGATAGAAAAAACCGTCGCAAGTAGCACAAGCGCTTACCCCCATACCGGCATACTTCTTTTCATCGTCCAGTCCTAAATATTTGGCTGTAGCTCCGGTGGCGATAATCAATGAATCGGCTTCGATTACTTTTTCACCATCGATTGTAATTTTGTAAGGAGCCTGACCAAGATCAGAAGCGGTAGCAATCCCAAAGCGGATGTCAGCACCAAAACGTTCGGCCTGTGTACGAAGATCTTCCATCAATTGTGGTCCGCTGATTCCTTGCGGATAGCCCGGGAAGTTTTCTACATCGGTAGTGGTAGTCAACTGTCCACCCGGCTGTATTCCTTCGTAAAGCACCGGTGACAAATTTGCACGTCCAGCATAGATAGCGGCTGTATAGCCGGCTGGTCCTGAACCTATAATAAGGCATTTAATTCTTTCTGTTTCCATACTCCTATTTATATTTTACGATTTACTATTTAACGCTTGAAATCATTTCCCTCTCCTACCGAAGATCAATCACTTCGGCATGAGGATATTGTTTCTTATCAAACACAAACATACCATCGGCATATTTCAAACCTGTCTGATAACCGGTCACAGTGATCTCGCTACGACTCTTATCACGTTGTTCCATCATAATGAACAAGGGTTGATAAGTGTCTTTACTCACATAAAGCACAATTCGCGATAAATCTCTCTTCTTATCAGTAGCAGTCAATACTACCTCATAGACCGGTTTGCCACCAAAGTTCTTCAATGATCCGATCTTATAGTCGAAGCCATGACGGTATATCTGTAAAAGCGCATACGGATTAAGGCCCTGCAATTCGGTCCCGGTAGGGTTACTGATATTAACTTCATCACTGCTTCTCAGATAGCTCCACTGGGTCTTACCATCAAACCAAGTAATACCATCGTCTGTTTTCAGTACAAACTTTTCCCCTTTGAGTTCGATGACTCCGGCAGACTGTCCGGCCATCCTGCTTTTGTTAAACACTGTCACGTTGAATTCCGCACAGATACCGCCTGCCTTTTCAAATGTGGCCGCCGTCTTATCAAGCACAACTTTTGCCTGCATTTGTTGTTGAGCAAACACAGGCAAAGTCAGTAAAGCTATCCAAATGCTAATTATAATCTGCTTCATTGTATACACTCATTTAACGTTTGATTATTGAATATTGTTCAAACGCATTTCAAGGTCATTTTCGTCCACACACAGCACATCGCGTGCCTTGCTTCCCTGTGAGGGACCTACAATACCGGCCTTTTCCAGCTGATCCATCAAACGCCCGGCACGATTGTAGCCGATGGAGAATTTGCGCTGTATCAGCGAAGTAGATCCCTGCTGGTGAATCACAATCAACCGGGCAGCTTCCTCAAACAACGGATCGAGCCGTCCCATATCGACTTCCCCCAAATCACTGCCGCTATCTTCACTCACATATTCGGGCAGGAAGAAGGCGGTAGGATATCCCTGCTGACGTGAAATATACTTGGTGATTTCTTCCACTTCGGGCGTATCGATAAATGCACACTGTACACGTACCGGATCGGCTCCCTGAAGGAAGAGCATATCACCGCGACCGATCAACTGATTGGCTCCCGGACGGTCGAGGATAGTACGTGAGTCCATCATCGCTGACACGCGAAATGCGATACGTGCCGGGAAGTTGGCCTTAATAGTACCTGTAATGATATTGGTAGTCGGACGCTGGGTTGCGATAATCATATGAATACCTACGGCACGTGCCAACTGCGCAATACGGGCGATCGGTAGTTCTATCTCCTTACCGGCTGTCATAATCAAATCACCAAACTCATCAATAACCACTACGATATAAGGCATAAATTTATGCCCCTTTTCCGGATTCAGGCGGCGATTGATGAACTTCTCGTTGTACTCTTTAATGTTGCGCACATGAGCCATTTTCAGCAGATCATAGCGGCTGTCCATCTCTACACAAACAGAATTGAGGGTCTGCACCACTTTAGTTACGTCAGTGATGATAGCATCTTCACCATCGGGAAGTTTTGCAAGAAAATGATGCTCAATGACAGAATAAATGCTGAATTCCACTTTCTTAGGATCCACCAGAACAAACTTCAATTCGGCAGGATGCTTCTTATAAAGCAGTGAAGTGATGATAGCGTTCAAGCCGACAGATTTACCTTGTCCGGTAGCACCTGCCACCAATACGTGCGGCATTTTGCAAAGATCAACCATGAATACCTCATTCGTAATGGTTTTACCAAGTGCAATAGGCAAATCATAGGTTGACTCCTGAAACTTCTTACTACCTATAATAGACTGTCCTGAAACGATCTTCGGATTTGAGTTAGGCACCTCGATACCGATCGTACCTTTTCCAGGTATGGGAGCAATGATACGAATGCCCAACGCAGAAAGGCTCAAAGCGATATCGTCTTCCAAGCCACGAATCTTTGAAATACGTACTCCTTGTTCCGGAGTGATCTCATAAAGAGTTACCGTAGGTCCTACCGTAGCTTTAATCGTACTTATTTCAATGCCAAAACTACGCAATGTATTGATAATACGGTCTTTATTCGCATTCTGTTCCTCCATATTGATGGTAGGCTCACTATTTTCATAGTGTTTCATCAAATCGATAGTAGGAAAATGATAGTTCTCTAAATCCAATTTAGGGTTGTAAGGTTCGGTCTCCGCACCCAGATAATTTTCATCATCGGCAGCAGGCTCTATCTCGAACTCAGGCTCTTTATCTGCCGACGCTGCCCGAAAAGGAGGTACGGGATCAGGAGCTGTCTGTTCAAAAGTCATAGTCACATCACCATCGGATGTCACATCCCTGTCTTCCGGAGTCACAGGCATTTCAGTTGAAGATTCGACAGGTGTTTCAGGCACAACAGTAGTTTCCACCTTTTTCACCGGTACTTCCTGCCGGAAAGTACGATTTACATCAAATTCCACTTCCTGAGGTTTCGGGTTATCATATTCATGTGGTTGAGGGGCCTGAGTAACTTCAGCAAGTTCTTCTTTTTGTTTACGCTTCAAGAAACTAAGACTAAAAAGCTTACGCAGCCAAATGATGGTGCGGGCACTCATATATATAAGGAAACAAATACCTGTTGCCAGAAGAATCAGCCATACACCCGGAATGCCGACTTGAGAAATCAGCCAGTTACTGATGTTATAACCATGCAATCCACCCAGATAGATGAAGGAGTCCTGATAATGGTCCATAAAAACGAAACCAAGGAAAACAGAAAACCAAATGAGCAGCAATGAACATCCGATAAACCATTTCCAAAGGCGTACCACACGCACACGCATTAATTTGAGTCCGGCAACAGCCAAATAGATTAAAATAAAGAAAGAGGAAATGCCAAAACAATCATTGATCAGGTAGCTTGCCAACTGAGCTCCCCGGGAACCTGCATAGTTCTTTACGTGATTGTTCACAGCAGCAAGGTCCTGGGCATTTCCGCTATCAATAATACTTTGGTCAGCTGCTCCAGTGAAAAAGAAAGAGGTAAAGGCCAGTAACAAATAGACTGAGAAAATGACCAGTACCAACCCGATTACAAAGTGAATTGTTTCGTTCCTGAAGAAAGCCACATATTTTTTTGTGGAAGCCGGCTTCTGTTCTGCTTCCTTATCTGATTTCTTTTTTGCCATGTGGATGATGAATCTTAAGCTATATAATTAATGATGCAAAAGTAGTAAAAAAAAGAATTTCATTGGACTACCCACAACTTTTTCTTACCTTTGCGTTTCAATTCAAGCAGATATGAAAAAAGAGAGTCAAGTAATATTTGATAAGAATGTGATAGAATTCGTTACAGTAGCCGCCGAGTTCTGCGCTTTTTTGGAACGTGCCGAAAGTATGAAACGCAGTACGTTTGTTGATACCACCCTTAAAATACTTCCTTTGCTTTATCTAAAAGCATCCATGCTTCCGAAATGCGAAATGATAGGTGATGAATCACCTGAAACGTATGTAACGGAAGAAATTTACGAAGTGTTACGCATCAACCTGGCATCCATATTGGCAGAAAAAGACGATTATCTGGAAGTATTTCTACCCGACATGGCTTACAGTGACGAACCGATCAAAAAGAATATTTCGGAAGATTTGGCCGATATCTATCAGGATATCAAAGACTTTATCTTCGTATTCCAGCTGGGATTGAACGAGACGATGAACGATTCCCTCGCCATCTGCCAAGAAAACTTCGGACTCTTGTGGGGACAAAAACTGGTAAACACCATGCGTGCCCTGCATGACGTAAAATATAGTCCGAAAGCCCGGGGAGAAGACGAAGAGGAAGAAGAGTACGAACCCGAAAACAATGAAGACTGTCACTGTGAAGATGACGACTGCCATTGTCACGATCATGGCTGCCATTGCCATGATGATGAATAAAAGAATATGATTTTAAAAAGAACCATAAGCAAAGAAGAGGTGAAGGAGATGCCCAAAGCAGCATTTCCCGGACGGATTCATGTAATACAGACTGAAAGTGAGGCGCAAAAAGCGGTGGCTTATCTGCAATCCCAAGCCATCTTGGGAATCGACAGCGAGACACGTCCCTCATTCACCAAGGGACATTCTCATAAAGTAGCATTACTTCAGATTTCATCTGACGAGTGTTGCTTTCTGTTTCGCCTGAACATGACCGGCCTAACCCAACCTATCATAGAACTACTTGAAGATCCGAAAGTAATCAAAGTGGGCCTTTCGCTAAAAGACGACTTCATGATGTTACACAAACGAGCCCCTTTCAATCAACAGGCATGCATTGAGTTACAAGAGTACGTCCGTCCTTTCGGCATTCAGGATAAGAGCCTGCAAAAGATATACGGTATCTTGTTTAGTGAGAAAATCTCAAAATCACAGCGTCTTTCTAATTGGGAAGCAGATGTACTGACGGATGCTCAAAAGCAATACGCAGCTACAGATGCTTGGGCCTGCCTCAACATATATCACTTATTGGAGGAACTGAAACGAACAGGAAACTACGAATTGGCTCCGGAAGAGGAAGCCACAGAGAAAGTAAAAGTAGGTTCAGATCAACAATAAAAGTAAAAACAACATAATAAATTTATGCATAAAGTATATCTTAAACCCGGCAAAGAAGACTCATTGAAACGGTTCCACCCCTGGATTTTTTCTGGTGCCATCGCCCACTTCGACGGCGAACCCGAGGAAGGTGAAGTAGTGGAAGTGTACACCTCAAAAAAAGAATTTATTGCCAAAGGGCATTTCCAGATCGGAAGTATTGCTGTACGTGTACTTTCGTTCAAACAAGAAGAGATTAACCACGATTTCTGGAAACACAAATTGGAAGTGGCCTACGACATGCGACGCAGTATTGGCATCGCTACCAATCCGACTAACAATACCTATCGCCTGGTACATGGAGAAGGCGATAATCTGCCCGGACTCGTTATCGATGTTTATGCCCGGACTGCTGTGATGCAGGCACATTCTGCAGGAATGCATGTAGACCGTATGGCCATTGCCGAAGCTTTGTCCGAAGTTATGGGTGATCAGATTGAAAATATCTATTATAAATCAGAAACGACCCTCCCATTTAAAGCGGACCTTTTCCCGGAGAACGGTTTCCTTAAAGGAGGAAGCAGCGACAACATCGCTCAGGAATATGGGCTGAAATTCCATGTAGACTGGCTGAAGGGACAAAAAACAGGTTTTTTTGTAGACCAGCGTGAGAATCGTGCTCTACTGGAGCGTTATGCCAAGGGGCGGTCGGTATTAAATATGTTCTGTTATACCGGAGGCTTTTCCTTTTACGCCATGCGTGGAGGTGCCAAACAGGTGCACTCGGTAGACAGTTCTGCAAAAGCCATCGATCTGACTAATAAAAATGTAGAATTAAACTTCCCGGGAGATACCCGTCATGCAGCCTTTGCTGAAGATGCTTTCAAATATCTCGACCGTATGGGTGACCAGTACGACTTGATCATTCTTGATCCTCCGGCATTTGCCAAACATAAGGATGCGCTGCGCAATGCCCTTCAGGGCTACCGCAAGCTCAATGCCAAAGCATTTGAGAAAATCAAACCGGGTGGTATCTTATTCACCTTCTCATGTTCGCAAGTAGTGACCAAAGATAATTTCCGTACTGCTGTATTTACTGCTGCCGCCATGTCGGGCAGAAGTGTACGTATACTACATCAGTTGACCCAGCCCGCAGACCATCCGGTGAACATCTATCACCCGGAAGGGGAATATCTCAAAGGATTGGTGCTCTATGTAGAATAATCATTCCATAAACATAAAAGCAGCAGCCTCAAAGTTAATTAGAGTTAACAAATAGAAGATTTTCATCAAATCATTATGTTATATAACATAAATCCCTTTATCTTTGCACTGTGTTTTTCATGGTATTAGATTTAAGGTTAATAAAGATTGGCTGTCCGGGAGGATAGCCTTTTTTTTATTTGTATATATGAAGAGAGAATAGATTACTGCGGGATCAATGAATAAACTTAGAAATAAAGATAGATATTCAGCCCTTTACCTCCTCCAATTTATTCATTGACTCTATTTGGTTAACAATCCATCTAATAATGTAAAAGAACCGTCCTGCAGCAGGTGGTGGATGACCTGTTTCTTTAATTAAATAAGCAGTAACCTCTACCTTTTATTTCTTTTGTTTTACTAACATAATCACCGGATTATCTTCTTCATTCAACCTAGAGGCTATTTCTTTCAATTTACCATCTTTCAGTTGGTCTTTCTTATAAATTTCAACAAGTCGGGCTGCATTTAGACTTGTGACGTCTTCAATTTCACGATTAATTGGTTTCGCTGTCATAGCCACTGTTCTTTTGTCCACATAGTCATCATTGTATATGGTAACTTGAAATACCGCCTTTTCTTCTTTGTCATACACCAGTTCATCAGCATAGAATCCGTTGCCCTTTTCAAAGTTAAATACATTTTTAACGGCTTCCATAAAGTAATAACGGTCGGTATGGATACCCATATAAAGAAAAACTTCCGGTTCCATGGTATGTGCAGAAGGAGTTCTTACAACAAAAGGACTTAATGTACCATCCGACGCATAGTTATACAATGTATCAGCCGATGTATCCATAAGTGTACATTTCCCGTTACTCAGGCGTATCTGATAAGAATAATTTGCTATAAACCTATCTCCATCATTCACAATTGGTGTATCAATCGTTTTGAAAGGAATAAAAATATCACGGGTGATACTTCCATCCTGTTTTGATAGGATAATATGGTATGATTTGGTTCTATCCTCTCCTTTACTGTGATAATCTGACATATCATAACAAATCAAATTATCTTTGTCATAATCGAAAATAGATGAAACTTCCCGATCAAGACTCAAACACCGTTTGAACTTTCCATAAAGATCATACACTAAGATTTTATTTCCCGGTGACTTTACGAATATTTCACCATTGTTTTCATCAAGAATAATCTCATTAATCCTCGCATATTCTTCTGCTCCTTGCCCCCGACGATTTATCTTCCTCACTCCCTTACCGGTTTTTCTGTCAAAAATAAAAATATCCCCATCATTATTCCTATTTGTCGCCAATATGTATTCTTTTCCCACATCCTGCACCAGACCTTGTGTAAGAAACTCGTCAGTGGTCTCCAACGCAACATATTCTACATCCATAAAGTCCTGAAGAATCAATTCTTTTTTAGGATAACTTTTCGAAACGTCAACAATGATTAAATCATTGTTTGACTGTTTATTTTCTCCACACCCCGCTAATACCACCAACAGAATGACTGCTAAAATCGTTTTTGTTTGTTTCATTTCAGTTATTGTTTATTTGATAAAGAAGAACCTGTTTAGAGCCTGTAAAAAAATGGCTGAAATCTTTTTAATCTAAACTTTCCGTATCAGCCGAATAGTTTCTTTCTTTGGAGTAACCAAACTTTAAAAAAGATATATCAGACTGATTTTAAGGAAAGAGAGTGGCAATATATAACAAAAGTATTGAACCTGCAAGAAAGAAAGCGAAAATAAGATTTACAAATGATTTAGAATACCATTTTTTATTTAGTGAAGACCGGCTGCCAATGGCATATGCTTCCTCTTGACCTTCCTAAGTGGCAGTTGGTTTACTACTACTATCGCAAATGGGCGACCTTGTTGGATTTTGACTTGCTATTAGAGAAACTTCCTAAAGACCTTTTTTCCCTGCGCAAATAAAGAAGAAAACAAATGGATTTCCCCTCTTATCATAAGTCCTTATAAACAAGACTATTACGATCCTTCATGCGATCTTTACTCCGGCCCGCATACCCGGATAAGATTCAGACCATCTTCGCCAAAAATACGAAGGAAAACAAAATGCTTTTATAGGCATAAACAGATAAGATAACAGATACATCACGCTATATGTCAAACCGTTACGTTTACGTTCTCTACTAAAACGAAGAGTGGAAGATGGAAGATCG